>SAMEA3387476__coassemble_1442_pt1 | contig 21363 bp, 21 predicted proteins | sample SAMEA3387476__metabat2_high_PE_011 | metagenome-assembled genome bin SAMEA3387476 (sample SAMEA3387476) | Felis catus | biome: Faeces | place: United Kingdom | collected 2012 | reverse complement strand
GAATTGAATCTTGCAAAACAACTCCTAATCTTGGAACTTTGTTAAACATTTTCCAGCATCTGGGACTGACTCTTACTGTTTCCCAAGCCAGACCAATGGCATGATGTTTATCCTCCGGGAGTGACGGGGAACCTTACGGCGTAGAATATCACTCACTTGCCAAAAACTCCAATCCCTGCTTATGGGCTGCACATCAAAAGAATTGGAATATATTTTAAAGTCTGCCCAGATACTGGTCGAATGTTCCCGTTTCAAATGATCCCCAGTATCTCGCTTCCCAAAAACGGGAAGCAAGATAATCCTTAATTAAATCAGCAATATATAGTTTTGTTAATTTTCGTTAATTGTGCTATTATTGCTTGCTATCCGAATACAATAGAGTTATAATAAAAGCAGATAGAATACAGAAAGGAGTTGTTCATTATGGCACAAGCAACAATTACTGCAAGAGTCGATGCAAGAGATAAAGTTGATTTTGATGCTTTTTGCTCTAATGTCGGACTCAACACCTCTACTGCTATCAACCTTTTTGTGAAAGCAGTTCTTCGTGAAAACCGCATTCCATTTGAAATTGCGCAGACACCTGATCCTTTCTTTGCAGAGCCTAACCTCTCTCACATTAAGAAATCTGTCCAGGAACTTCGTGCAGGAAACGGTACTGCTCACGAACTGATTGAGGTAGACGATGAGTGAAAAAATATGGTCTGATGAAGCGTGAGACGATTATCTCTACTGGCAGCTTCAAGACAAAAAAACATTAAAACGCATCAATCAGCTTATTAAGGATATCGAAAGAAACGGCTGTATGGAAGGTATCGGTAATCCAGAACCCTTACTTTCTTCTTTTCTGTATTTATCAATATCCCCATCCGCTATGGACAGCCTCATGTAAAACGCTATCATAATCCTCTAACAAACCCTCCACCATTTGAAATACATCCTCGGATTTAAATACGATTTCTATCTTACCCGATGCATCTACTACAATACGCTCTACCAGTTCTTCAACCAGTTTCCTGTCATATTTCTTTATATTTAAGTGAACTTCCAAATTCTCAGCTATTTCCTCAAACCGCTTCATCTGATTCCTGACAAGCCGTTTCTTACATCAATCGCCGATCTGCAGCTTGGTTCTCAGCTTGCGGCAGATTATCAGGTGTTGATTAAGAGTACAAGCGTTATGGAAGAAGTAATTGATGATTTGAAACTGAAAATGAGCGCAGACCAGCTTCGTGGAAGTATTTCTATCACAAATCCTGCAGATACGCGAATTTTGGAGGTTACAGTTACCAATACAGACGGAGAGCTTGCGAAGAAGATCACAGATAAAGTAGTTGAGGTGGCTTCTGACTATATCGGAGATAAGATGGAGGTTGTTCCTCCAAAGATTATTGAAAAAGGAAAAATTCCTACAGTGCAGAGTTCTCCGAGTATGTCTAAGAATGTAATGATGGGAATTCTTCTTGGTATTGTTCTTTGCTGCGGAATTATATGCGTGATCACAATTATGGACGACAGTATTAAGTCGGAAGATGATCTTGAGAAATATCTTGGAATCACAGTTCTGGCTTCTGTTCCGGACAGAAAAGATTATATCAATCAGAAAAAGAAAAAACATTAACTGTAAAAGAAAGGAGAGGCCGGGATAATGAAAAAAGTAATAATGCAGGATATACGAAAGCAGGATTATCATTATGATGAGGCAATGAAAACTCTGCAGACAAATGTCAAATTTGCAGGTAAGGATATAAAAAGTATTCTGATTACAAGCTGTTACCCTAATGAGGGAAAAAGTGATATTACGTTTTCTCTTGCAAGGGAAATGGCATCATCAGGAAAAAAGGTTCTTCTTATTGATGCGGATATGAGAAAGTCCACATATATAGAGCGATTTCACGTTAATGAAGAAGTGACAGGTCTGTCTCAGGTTTTAAGCGGACAGGCAGGAATTGGAGAACTTCTGTATTCTACAAATTATGAAAATCTTGATATAATTTTTGCAGGCCCTTCTGTTCCAAATCCAACAGCGCTTCTGGGGGAACGGATTTTTTCCGCACTTCTGAAAAAGCTGAAGGAGCATTATGATTATATTTTTATTGATACGCCGCCGGTTGGTTCGCTTATTGACGCCGCTGTAGTAGCGCAGAAATGCGACGGAGCGATTTTTGTGGTGGAAAGTGAAGCGGTGAGCTACAAAGTAGCAAGAAAAGCGCTGGAACAGATTGAAAAAAGCGGCTGTGAAATTTTGGGCAGCGTTCTGAACAAAGTAGATATGAAGAAAGATAAGTATTACTCCCGTTACGGAGGACGTTATCGGTATTATTCTTCCTATTATAAAAAACAAGAGGATAAAAAATAAGAGGCAGTTACAGTGAAAAAATTCAGTAAAGTTACAAATATACTTTTAGTTTTGCTTTGCGCGATGCTTTTAGCTGTACTTGGAGGTCTGGTGGCCTGGAACAGGAAGCAGATAACAAAGGAACAGCAGAAGTTGGAAAAACTTGCTGAGGAGTCAAGAGAAACCGATAAAAAAGCGCCGAAGGAAGCAGATAAAAAAGAAAAAGAAGAACAGAAAGCAACGCCGACCCCTTCTGAGGCGGCAAAGGAAGAAGCTGCAGGAATTGCATTCTGGGGAGATGACCTTCTGACAGAGAGCAATACGCAGCAGTATTCTTACATGGCGGTTTTTCAGAAAATTCTTCAGGAAAATGGCTATACTATCCCTGTGTTTAATAAGACACTCCAGGGAGGAGGTACGCTTTCTATGATGAAGCGTGCCGGTGTGGAGGACGAGGTCCTTCAGGGGTATATTGCAGCTCATCAGCAGGCTGCAAACGGAGCACAACTTCCTGTTACGGAGACGGGTATCCGTGATTTTTCACAGGAAGAGCTTATTCGTGATGATGCCGACTGTATTCCTATAATTTTTATGGGATATTACGGGGGATGGAATCATGATCCAAACGAGCTTGCAACACAACAGGAACATATTTTAAAAACATTTTCTGATCAGGAAAAATTTATTGTAGTTGGAACAAGACCATTAGACGGAAGTGTGGATTCCGCATCTCTTGACGCTGTTTTAAGTCAGAAATGGGGAGAACATTATATCAGTCTTGCGGCGGTAACTGCAAATCCGGCTTCTACATATGAGGCGCAGGAGGCTATGGCTCAGGCTATTTATGAGAAGATGACGGAATTGAAGTATATTAGTAAATAGGCAGGAAGTGTAAGACAATGTTACCAGAAAAGAGGAGCAGATACAGAAGAAAAAAAACAGCGGTTCTGCTGATCGGTACGGCAGTTCTGGCAGTGGCAGCAGTATTTGCAGCAGGAATGTGGAAAAAGGTAAAAAAATCCCGGGAAAACAGAGAACAGGTTTCTTCAGAAAATGTAAAGAGTGAAAGCCGGGAGAAAACAGGAACTATTTATAATGAGCATTTGAGTAATTATCTTTTTATGGGAATTGATACAAGGGGAGAAGCCGAGGAGGCAAATTCCCGGAATGCAGGGCAGGCAGATACGATTTTTCTTGTTTCAATAAATCGAGTAACAGATAAAATACAGGTAATTTCTATTCCTCGTGATACAATAACAGAGATAGAGGCTTTCTCTGTAGGCGGAAAAAGTCTCGGAATAATGAAAAATCATATTAATCTTCAATATGCTCAGGGAGATGGAAAGTATAAAAGCTGTGAGCTGATGAAAACAGCAGTTTCCAATCTTTTGGGCGGGATTCCAATTCAGGGGTACTGTTCTTTAAATATGGACGGCATTTCTGTTATGACGGAACTTGTGGGAAGCGTGAAGGTTACTCTGACAGACGACAGCCTGGCAGAGGCAAATCCTGATTTTACAGAAGGGGAAGAGATTACTCTGACAAAAGATAATGTGGAGCAGTTTGTACGTTATCGGGATACTGATAAGGCACAGAGCGCACTTGTCCGTCAGGAAAGGCAGAAGATTTTTCTTGCCGCATACATGGAAAAGGCGCAGGAACAGTATGCAGAGGACAGTTCATTTGTGACAAAGCTGTATGAACAGATGACTCCTTATATGATTACAAATATGGGAAATGATGTATTTGTAAAGCTTCTTAAGGCGACTGGAAAAAGTATCCCTTCTGTAGTGGCGCTTCCGGGAGAAGGCAGACAGGGCGAGTATTATGACGAGTATCATGTAGATGAGGAAGCGTTAAAAGAACTGGAAAAACAGATGTTTTATAAAGAAGATAATTAGCAGTCAGCGATTATCTATATAAAAAGAATTTAAAAAGGAGAGTGAAGGCAATGAGAAAAACAAACAAGATGATGGCAGGAATTATAACAGCAGCAATGCTCATGAGCCCGGCGGCTGTATGGGCAGGACCAAGTATCACAGATAAAGTGGTAGTTGTGGATGACAGTGTAGGAAAGTACTTTGTAACAGATAAGATTGAGGAATCTGAAGTGTTCAAGGCTATTGAAGAAGAGGACAAAGAACTTACAGAACTGATCAAAGAAGTCAATGAAGGCAAAAAGGGAATGGAAGAATTCAAAGAAAAACTGTCTTCCATGATCGAGGCTCTTGCGACCGAGGAGAGCGAATTGACGGAAGAAGAAGTAAAAGAGGCAAAAGAAACATTAGAGAAAGTTTTGAAAGAAATCGAAGAGAAAAACCTTGATTTCTTAACTGGCTTCATGTCTCTGGAAAAAGAGGAAAATGCGGAAATCGAGAAAAACGAGGACGGCAATTACGATGTAAAGATTCAGGTTCCGATCATTACAGAACAGGTCAAAGACGTAAATATTCTGTACTATGAAAAAGAGAAAAAAATCTGGGATCTTATAGAGCCGGAAGAGGTAGACGTAGAGAAACAGACAATAGAGTTTGAAATCGAAGATTTCTCTCTGATTTCTGTTGTTGCAAATATTGATGGCGAGACAGAGGAAGCGGCAGAGTAAGAAGTATACAAAGAAGAAAAGACCAGTACCGAAACAGGGTACTGTTTTTTTCAATCAGATACATGACGGGCGTCCAACGGATGCGGTTTATACAGAAAGTGAAAAATATAAAGGTATGGGAACAGGTTATGTAGACGTGCATTGTCATATTTTGCCGGAAGTGGACGACGGGGCGGAGAATATGAGAGAAGCGCTTGCCATGCTGCGTATGGAGTACAGGCAGGGTGTAAGAACCATTCTTCTGACACCTCATTACAGAAGAGGATTTTTTGAAACGTCCAGAGATACGATACGGGAACAGTTTGAAAAGCTGAAAAAGGAGGCTGTTTCCGAAAGTATTGGTATAAAACTTTATCTTGGCTGTGAGTTTTTCCGGCAAAAAAATATGCTGTCTTTTCTGAAAAACGAAAAGTTGTTTTGCATTAGCGAGACCAGGTATATTCTTCTTGAATTTTTGCCAGATGATTCAGAGGATATGATATGGCAGTATTCAGAAGAACTGATACTCGAAGGGTATCAGCCTATTATAGCGCATGCAGAAAGGTATAAGGCAATAAAAAACAGGGAATTACGCAGGAGACTTCTGGAACTTGGAGTCTATATTCAGGTGAATGCGGGCAGCATCATTGGATATAACGGGTGGAGCACAAAGAGACTGTGTGCAAAATTATTGAAAGAAGGACAGGTGCATTTTGTGGGCAGCGACGCTCATCATACGACAGGGAGAGTACCGTGTATTGGCGAGTGCGCCGATTATTTAAAGAAGAAAATCGGGGAAAAGGAAACGCAGCGTCTTCTTTCTTTAAATCCGGAAATTATGCTTAATGGCGGCTATATCTAAAAATACTTGTATTATACCCTGCTTTTGAGTATAATGAACTCAATGAAATGAGGCAGTCGGGGACTTGTGAAAAGGAGAAATTATGCTTTTTTGGAGTACTGTTAAAAGGCAGTTGAGAAAGATTATACCAGCAGACAGGGTTTATCTGGATAAAAAATTTAAAGAACAGGATAAGAAATTTCTGGAGCAGCAGGATAAAGATTTCCGGGAAATAGATAAAAAGATAAAGGAGCTGGACAGAAAGCTCCAGGCGCTTGACAGCAGCCTTAAAACGTCGGGAGAGCGTCAGGACAAGATTTTTAAGGAAGTTCAGAAAAACAGAGAAGCAGAACAGAAAGCTTCGGAGGAATTGAGACAATATGTGGAGCAGGAGTTCAGAAGACGCGATGACTGGGGAAAACGGGCGGCAGAAATCCGCCGTCTTGCAGGAGAGCGTCCTGTGTGGATCATTAAATGCCCGGCTCCGGAAGGACCGAAAAAAGTCAGATGGGGCGATTACGCTTATGCATTAAGTCTGAAACGGTATCTGGACAGGCTTGGAATTTACACAGTGATCGATATGAAAGAGGACTGGGACTGTGAAGAAGAGGCAGATGTGGTTCTTGTGCTTCGCGGCTGCCATTTTTACAGACCGGACAGGCGAAATAAAAAATGTCTTTATATTATGTGGAACATCAGCCATCCGGATATGGTCACTGAGGAGGAGTATGAGCTTTACGATGTAGTCTGCATCTGTTCCAGATACTATGCACAGAAAATGGCAGATAAGGTGAAAGTTCCTGTACTTGCTCTTTTGCAGTGTACAGATACAGAGCTTTTTTACCCGAAAGAGGAACCGAAAGAAGAATATGAAAATGATTTTGTTTTCATTGGAAATACAAGAGGCGTTGCAAGGCGATGCGTACTGTGGGCAATTCAGGATAAGCTTCCTCTGAAAATATGGGGAACAGGCTGGGCGACGATGTTTCCGGAAAACAAGGATCTGATACAGAGCGGTTCTATCGAAAACAGCAAGATTCCGGACGTTTACCGGGCCTCCAGAGCAACCTTAAACGATCACTGGAAAGATATGCTAAACGACCAGTTTGTAAATAACCGTATTTTTGATGCGCTGGCATGCGGACTTCCTGTTGTATCGGATTCCTGTGAAGAATTAAGAAGTATTTTTCCGGACGCAGTTCTTTATTATGAAACAAGAGAAGATTTTGACAGGTGTCTTCATACTCTTGAGACAGATTATGACAGGGTGAAAGAAAAAGTGGCTGCTCAGTGGCCTCTTATAAAAGAAAAATATTCTTTTGAGGCGAGAGCGAGAGAATTGGTGGAAATAGTGGAAAAATATGGAAAGAAAGATAAGTAAAAAACAAATTTTTCAGATGTTCATGCTGCTTCTGGTAACAGGAGCAGTATGTATTCTTGTATATAAGGCACAGATCCGGGAAAATCTTCACAAGCCTCTGGAATATACCATGATGACAGAGCATAAAGACAGGGGAGAAATTGTGCTTTCCCGGGAAATGCCGGAAATTTCGGAGGTGTTTACCTGTAAAACTCCGGAGCTGAAAAAGATAAGTATAGAATGTACCGGAAAAAATGTGGCTGCAGGCGCTATGCTTTCTATGACGCTTTCTGACGGGGAAACAGGAGAGGTTTATTTTGAAGAGGAGAAGCCGGCAGGGGAAGTATTAAATTCCAGGATCCAGAAAAAAGTGGAGATGGAGTTAAAAGAACCGTTAAAGGATTCAGAAAACAAAAAGCTGCGTCTTACATGGAAGCTTAAAAACGGAGATTCCACTGCTTTTCATATTACAGCGAATCAGAAAAATGTAATTGTGGATTCTTTTAACAATCAGGAGGGCGACGGCACAAACGTGATATATTATCTTCATTATGGGGATAATACATGTCTGAAAAGTCTTTATGCCCTTTTATGCGCGGCGCTTCTTTTTTTCGAGGCAATGTGTTTTTATATGATCGCTATAAGAAGGCTCTCCGTAGAAAAGTTTTTTATTCCTGCAGCTCTTGTCATGGGTCTGATTTTTCAATGCCTCTTTACAGTGGGAAGCGTGCCGGATGAACAGACGCACCTGGATACGGCTTATAAGTTTTCCAATCGAATGCTTTTTGTGGAGGAGACGGAAAATCCATACACGATTTATAAGAGGGTCTGTGATGTGGAAATGAGCGATATGCTTACAAATGGTCTGGAAACAAATTCCCATTATCTTCTTATGACGGAAACATTTACGGAGCCGGAGAATACAGAGCTTATGGAAGTACCGTATCATGATGCCTCCAGTCTCGTTCCGGGATTTGTATATATGCCGGCGGCAGCAGGGATCAGTCTGGGAAGGCTGCTGGGGCTTTCTGCTATGTTTACACTGCAGCTTGGCAGGATTTTTAATCTGCTTGCTTTTGTGCTTCTTTCCTGGGCTGCGATCCGGCTCATTCCTTTCGGGAAAAATCTTCTGGGAATGACGGCGCTTCTTCCCATTGCGCTTCAGCAGGGCGCGTCAGCTTCGTATGATGCAGTTGTAAACGGCAGCTTTTTTGTTTTTACTGCTCTTTGCCTGCGAATGGGAAATGAGGAGAGGAAGAAAAAGTGGGAGTTTGTGCTTCTTGGGTTATTTGCGTTGTTTACGGCGACGACAAAGGGAGGCGTTTATCTGCCGCTGCTTCTTCTTGCAGCCTTTGTTTTCAGCGGAAATCCCGGCAGGAAAAATCAGAAGGGGACGAGAAAGAAAATATCTGTAAAATGGCTTGTGATCGGAGGAGCGCTCCTGTCAGTTCTGCTCGTTCTCTGTATCAGTAAATTTATGCCTGTGCTGCAGACTTTTTTCCAGGCGGGAGAACCGGCGGCAGATGGAAGCGGTATGTATACGCTTCCCTATCTTCTCGCGCACCCGTTAAAGGTTGTGTATCTTTACTGGAACACTCTTATGAAGAGAGGGGATTTTTTCCTTCACAGCTTTCTTGGGGGAACTCTTTCCTGGCTTGATTTTGAGATGAGCTGGCTTTTTGCCATTGTATTTCTCGGCGGACTTCTCCTTGCGACAAATATGGAGGGAGATCGTTTTGCGGGAAACAGAAAACAGAAAATCTTTATGGCGGCATCATGCCTGTTGTCAGCCGGATTGATTTTTCTGTCCATGCTTGTTGGATATACGAAAAACGACCTGAATTACATTCAGGGTATACAGGGAAGGTATTTTCTTCCGCTTGCGCCTGCCTTTCTTCTTCTGGCAGAAAGCAAGATGATCCATGTCCAGAAGGAACAGAGGGCTTCCATATGGCTGACAGTTCTTGTGACGGAGATTCTTCTTGTACTGCAGGCTGCGGCAATGACAGGAATAGTGTAGGGACAGAGGTAAAGGAGATAAAAATTGAAAATACTGATTATCATTCCGGCGTATAACGAAGCGGAATGTATAGAAACAGTGGTGGATAATCTGACGGAAAATTATCCCCAGTACGATTATGTGATCATCAATGACGGTTCTACAGATGATACGCGAAAAATATGCGCAAGAAGACATTTTAATTTTATGGATCTTCCTGTAAACACAGGACTTTCCGGAGCGATTAAAAGCGGAATGCGCTATGCCAATTATTATGGCTACGACCATGTTCTCCAGCTTGACGGGGACGGACAGCACGATCCTGCCTTTATAGAGGATATGGTAAAAGAGATGGAAAAGACAGACTGCGATATTGTGATCGGCTCGCGGTTTAAGACAAAGAAAAAGCCCTTCAATTCCCGTATGATAGGCAGCCAGATCTTAACGGCGGCAATCTGGTGTACAACAGGCGGAAAGTATATCGGAGACGTCACATCGGGAATGCGGCTTTTTAATAAAAAGATGATCAAGCGTTTCGGATACGATATACACTACAGTCCGGAGCCGGATACTCTGGCGTATCTTCTGAACTGCGGAGTGAAGATCAGGGAAATCCAGGTGGATATGAGCGAGAGACTGGCGGGAGTCAGCTATCTGAATTTTAAGAGCTCCATCTGGTATATGATGAAAATGCTGTTTTCCATCGTGCTGTTTCAATGGTTTCGAAAGAGAGTAAAGGAGTAAGAAATGTCAGATATAATGCGTATCCTGCTTTTTTTTGCATCAATCGCAACAGGAGGCTGGATCCTCTATAAAATCCGAAGATTTCAGGTAAAAATGCAGGACGCCATTTTCTGGGTCGTCTTTGCAGTCGTTCTTTTTATCCTGGGCGTTTTCCCGGGAGCCTGTTACTGGCTCACTGAGAAGCTGGGGATCATTTCACCGGCAAATTTTGTATTTCTTGTGGTGATTTTTCTTTTGCTGGAAAAAGTATTTACGCTTTCGATCATCGTGTCGCAGCTGGAAGAAAAAATTTCGGTCCTCTCTGCGGAAATCGCTCTTCGCACCAGTGATTCCAAGAAAAGGCTGGAAAAGCTGGAAGAAAAAGAAGAAAAAAAAGAGGCGAAAGAGGAGGAAAAAAATGTACAGTAAAGATTCTCATACTTTTGTGATCTGTGCCTACGGAAACAGCCCGTATCTCGAACCCTGCATTCAGTCTCTTCTTTCCCAGACCGTGCGGACAAAGATTGTGATGTCTGCGTCAGAACCGGAGGTTTCCGTCATTTCTCTGGCAGAGAAGTATCACATTCCCCTCTTTGTGAATAAAGGGGAAAAAGGAATCGCGGGAGACTGGAATTTTGCGCTTTCCTGTGCGGAGACGCCGCTTGTGACTCTGGCGCATCAGGACGACCGATATTATAAAACTTATGCAGAGGACGTACTGGCAGCTTTTAATACCTGCTGTCGTCCTCTGCTTGCTTTTACGGATTATAATGAGCTCAGAGAAGGACGCACAGCGGAGAGCAATCGCCTTCTTAAAATAAAACGCCTTATGCTTTCTCCTTTAAGGCTCCGGTTTTTGCAGAAAAGCCGTTTTGTCCGAAGGAGGATTCTTTCTCTGGGAAATCCGATCTGCTGTCCTTCCGTGACCTTTGTGAGAGAAAATCTTCCCGGATTTTCCTTTCAGAATAATATGGACAGCAATATTGACTGGCAGGCGTGGGAGGAGCTTTCCAGGAGAAAAGGAGAGTTTGTCTACATTCCGGTTCCTTCTATGGAGCACAGGATACACCCGGATTCTGCCACAAGCAGCGTGTTAAAAGACGACAGAAGAAGAGCGGAGGATATGGCTGTGCTGGAGAAATTCTGGGGAAGGCGCATGGCGGCTTTTGTGGAGCATTTCTACAGCAGCAGTGAAAAATCCAATAAGCTTTCCGGAAAGGAAAGCGGAAAAAGACAGTAAGGAGAGAGAAGATGCCGGAAGTATCGGTGATTATTCCCGTATATAATAATGAAAAATATGTAGAAGAATGCGTGCGCTCTGTACAAAACCAGACATTTGAAGATTTGGAGATCCTTGTGATCAACGACGGAAGTACAGATGGAAGCGGGGAAATTCTGGAAAGGCTTTTAAGGGAAGATAGAAGGCTCCGTCTTTTTCACCAGGAAAACAAAGGCGCCGGGGCGGCGAGAAATAAAGGGCTTGATACGGCTTCGGGCAGATACCTTGTCTTTGTGGACGGAGATGACTGGATTGCGCCGGATTATATTGAGAAGCTGTATGCAGCAGCTGAAGAGCGGGAAAGCGAGATGGTGATCTGCGGCTTTACATGCGTGACGGAAGCAGGAGAAACGCTGCGCGAAGTTTACCCGAAAGAATACCACCGTTTTGAGGGGGAAGAGTGTGTGTTCCAGATTTCCGCAGTGTGCTCTCACTTTTATAAAAAGAGTCTGTGGGACAGATACTGCGTGCGGTTTTCGGCGCAGGAGAGAGGGGAGGACATGCCCGTTTCCTTGTTTTTCGGAGCTGTATGTGATAAAATAAGTACAATTATATCCTGTGGTTATATGTACAGACAGCATTCCCGGTCGGCAATGCACAACTTCCGGGGACTGAGACAGTTTTCTCTTCCTTTGAAAGCTCTTGAGGAAACCATTCAGAAAATAGAAAAAACAGGCGTTTCAAATAGTCCGGAGTTTTACGAGCTGTTTGTTTTAAGGATTTTGTCTACCTGTTTTTTTCAGCTTGCGCCGGGGGCGTCAAGAGAGAGAACCGGGGAACTGGCAGATTATATTATAAGGATTCTTCACACGTATTTTCCGGACTACTGTAAAAATACAAAAGCAGGACTTTTTAAGGGGGCAGACGTGCCTTTTACACAGAGAGCTGCTGTGAAGGTCCTGATTTTTCTTGTGAGGACAGGCGGGATCCGTTTTGCAGCTTTTATGATAGGACGGAAGACATGAGGGGAGAAAAAACGGTATGGATACAGTAAGCTTTGTGATCCTTCACTATAAGGACAGGGCGATTACAGATAAGTGCGTACAGTCGATTCTGCAGCTTGAGGATCAGGAACGGATCCGGATCGTAATTGTAGATAATGATATACAAAAAGATAAAAATTCCAGGAAGGAGCTTGCGGATTTTTATAAGGGAAATCCCGGGATCCATGTACTGCCTGTGTATGAAAACGGCGGGTTTTCCCATGCGAATAATAAGGGCTACGCATATGCGAGGGAACAGCTTAAAGCTTCCTGGATCATAGCGGCGAACAATGATATTACATTTGAGCAGAAGGATTTTATAAAGAGGCTTGAGAAAAGCAGGCAAAAACATCCCTGTCATGTAATGGGACCGGATATTGTGCGTCTCTGTGACGGGATTCATCAAAACCCTATGGATACAAGGCTTCGCACAGAAAAAGAAGCGGCGTATACAGTTCGTATGAATCATCTGGCGCTTACGCTTTATCCTCTTTCTTTTCCCCTTGTGTCAAATATGCTGGCAGAGGGAAAGAAGGAGCAGGACGCAGAGTTTTATGGCAGCAGGCAGGAAGATATTGTTCCCTGCGGAGCGTGTCTTATTTTTACACCGGATTTTGTAAAAAGTGAAAGCCTTGCTTTTACACCGGAAACACAGTTTTTTTATGAGGAATATATTCTGGCATACCGCTGCCGGAAAAAAGGCTTTTCCATATTATATGAGCCGTCTTTAAAGGTGGTGCATGACAGCGCGGCAGCTACAAAAGCCACATATAAAGACAGGAAAAAGCGTCTGCATTTTATGATGGAGCAGACGGAAAAAGCGGCGAAGATTTATCTTGAAATGATACTGGAGGACGGGAAATGCACGGAAAAACAAAGAAAATAGACGGAGGTTTTCTGCTTCAGTTTGCGGCGGACGATTTCCGAAATAAATACGCTGGCTCTATTATGGGCGTTACATGGGCATTTGTACAGCCTCTTATGACGATTGTAATTTACTGGTTTATTTTTCAGGTGGGATTTCACTCTCAGCCTGTTGCAGATTATCCTTTTATTTTATGGCTTGTTTCCGGCATTATCCCCTGGTTTTTTATAAGCGAGGGAATCGTCGGCGCGACACCGGCGCTTGCGGAATACAGTTATCTTGTAAAAAAGGTGGTTTTTCCTATAGAAATTCTGCCGCTTACAAAGATTCTGTCCTGTTTTTTTGTGCAGATATTTCTTGTAGTATTTACCATACTGTTTTTCTGCGGCTTCGGATATTATCCGGATTTATATTACCTGCAGCTTCCTTATTATATGCTGTATATGATTCTTCTTCTTGTGGGAGTGAGCTATATTGCGGCTGCTCTTTACCCGTTTTTCCGGGATTTGCTGCAGATTGTAAATATTTGTATGCAGGTTCTCTTCTGGCTTACCCCGATCGTGTGGGATTTTAATATCATGGGTGAGGCAGTGCAGAAGATCCTTAAATTAAACCCTGTTTATTACGTTGTGCAGGGGTACAGAGACGCTTTTGTCTATAAAGAATTTTTCTGGGAAAACTGGCAGGCAGGGCTTTATTACTGGGCTTTCGCTCTTCTCCTTCTCCTTCTTGGAAGAGTGATTTTCCGGAAAATGCAGGCACATTTTGCAGACGTACTTTAAGAGGTGAGACATGACGGATACGATGATTGAAATAACCGGTTTAAAAAAAGAATACAGACTTTACGATACGCCCGCAAGCCGGGTGCGGGAGGTTTTTTCCATTACAGGAAAAAAATACAGCCGGCAGTTTCTCGCCCTTGACGGCATTAGCATGGACGTAAAAAAGGGAGAGACTGTGGGGATTATCGGTACAAACGGAGCAGGAAAGTCCACCCTTCTTAAAATTATAACAGGCGTGCTTTCCCCGACGGAAGGCAGCGTTGCAGTAAACGGAAAAATAGCCGCCCTTCTGGAACTGGGAGCAGGCTTTAACCAGGAATACACAGGACTTCAGAATATTTATTTAAACGGCAGGATTATGGGCTACACAAAAAAGCAGATGGACGAGAGAGTGCAGAGCATTATCGACTTTGCGGAAATCGGTGATTTTATCCATCAGCCTGTAAAAACATATTCAAGCGGTATGTTTGCAAGGCTTGCTTTTGCAGTTGCAATTAATGTGGAGCCGGATATTCTGATTGTAGACGAGGCATTAAGCGTAGGCGACCTTTTTTTCCAGAATAAGTGTTTCCGAAAATTTGAGGAGCTGAAAAAAAAGGGCGTTACCATTCTTTTTGTTTCCCACGATATAGCAAGTATCCGCCAGATGTGCTCCAGGGTTCTGTGGATCGACCACGGAAAACAGAAAAAGTTCGATAAATGCGATCTTGTCTGTGATTTGTATATGGATGAGAAGAGAAAGGCAATGAATATGGGGGTTTCCGCAGGCGCTTCTGACGAGGTGATCCCGGCGGAAATAAGCGGAGACGGTGCTGTTTTTCCGGAAGTGCATTATAAGAGCAGTAAGCTTCAGTCAGAGAGTTTCCGCTTCCTGAGCGTCTTTATTAAAGATAAAAACGGAAATATGACAACGGATCTTCAGGTGGAGCACGAATACGAAGTGCATATGGCAGTGGAATTTCAGGAAGATATGAATAACCTGATCGCCGGCTTTGTTTTTGAAAATAACAAAGGGCTTCCCCTTTATGATATGAATAATTACATTAATCAGCAGCAGACTTTCTGCGGAAGGAAGGGAAAGGTTTCGGAAATTGTATTTCACTGTACGCTGCCCCGGCTTATGAGAGGGACTTACGTGGTGAGCGCAGCTCTGGCACAGGGGACGCAGAATCAGAATATTATGCTGACATGGCTTCACGGAGTTCTGGAAGTTACCATACACAACGAAGGATACAATTCTTCTTATATAGAAATACCGGGAACAATAGAGATTCATGAGTATGAGAGAGACATGGTTCAGATAAGAGAGTAAGGAGAGGATTATGAGCGCAGAATATACAGGAGAACGGTTTCTTCCAAAAGACTGCAAGGGAGAAATGGAAATTGAACATTATCAGAGATACCGGTTTGCAGCCGCGTTTGTAGAAGGGAAAAAGGTTCTGGACGCAGCCTGCGGAGAAGGATACGGCAGCAGCATTCTTTCGGAGAAGGCAAAAGAGGTAACGGGACTTGATATAAGTGCGGAGACAGTGGAAAACGCAAATAAAAAATACGAGAAAGACAATCTTTCTTTCCGGGCAGGAAGTGTGGAAAGCCTGCCTTTTGAAGACGATTCCTTCGACGTTGTGATTTCCTATGAGACGATCGAGCACGTCACAGGAGAGATACAGGAAAGTTTCCTGAAGGAAATACGGCGCGTGTTAAAGCCGGACGGCTTTCTTATTATGTCAACTCCTAATAAGGCGGTGTATACAGACCTTGTAAAAGGAGAAAATGCCTTCCATGTAAAAGAGTTTTATGTGGACGAGTTCGATGAATTTCTCGGAACCTGCTTTAAGCACAGGACAGTATACTGCCAGTATCCGGAGGTGGGATATTTTCTTGCTCCTGCAGGAAAAGAAAAGGACGATTTCAGGGGCACATATAATAAGGAAGGAAAACTTCCAAAAGACAGCCGCTATGTGATCGCGATCTGCTCCGATACAGAGATGGATTTTTTGCAGGACACAGAAAGGCTGACTGCTTTTGATGACAGCATGTACTACGACTTAAACAGGATCGCCCATGAAAAAGAGCGTCAGATTTTAAGCTTAAAGGCAGAGGCGGAGGCTTATGCGGCGCAGCTTGAGGAAAATATCCGGGCGCAGCAGGAATATATTAAAAAGCTGGAGCATAATCTTGATGTTTTGAAAGAAAAGAGAAATCCCTTAAGAAAGCTGCTGAAACGCAGATAAGCGTTTCCGGGCAGAGCATGAGAGAAAGAGAAGATGAAAATGGACATTATATACGTATCTTATAATTCGGAAAAATGGATCGAGAGATGCTTCGGTTCTGTTTTGAAATCGGAGTATGATTTAAAAAAAGTAAATATTTATGTAGTGGACAACCACTCTTCAGACCATACTCTGGAAAAATTAAAGAAAATAAAACCGGAAATGGAAGAGCAGGTGGGAAGCTTTCAGGTGATTGAATCACAGGAAAATCTTGGATTTGGAAGGGGAAATAATCTGGGTTTTTCAAAAGGAAATTCAGAGCTTGTCTGCTTTTTTAATATTGACACGGAGCTTCTTCCGGATACGCTGAAAGAGCTGGAACAGGCAGTAAAGGCTTCCGATGAAAAAACGGCAATGTGGGAGCTGCGCCAGTTTCCCTATGAGCACCCGAAGAATTACGATCCCCTCACAGGAGAAACTACATGGAGCAGCGGCGCTGCTTTCGCCATGAAAAGAGAGATATATGAAAAGCTTGGCGGTTTCGATGAAAAAATCTTCATGTATGCGGAAGATGTGGATTTAAGCTGGCGGCTCCGTTCCTTCGGCTATAAGATCTGCTATGTGCCAAAATCCGTGATCATGCACTATTCCTACGAAGAGGCAGGGGAGGTCAAGCCAAATCAGCATGTGTACGGAGTCATCAATAATATGATGCTTCGTTATCGCTTCGGAGGTCTGAAGGATATTTTAAAAGGACATTTGAAATTCTGGTTTCTCATGGTGACGCCGGAGGCATTTCCCGGCTCTAAAAAAATGCTTCGCAGGGAGTACTGGCGCCATTTTGGGAAAATCCCGCATTTTTATTCCAGAAAATCCCGGGGAAAAGACGCTTCCTTTCACGCGGAATTTCTGAACTGGGATTACTCCGTAAACAGAGAAGGCGGATTTTATGTAAATGAATTTCCAAAAGAAACGCCGAAGGTTTCTGTCATTGTACGTACCTGCGGAAGACCGTCCGTTCTCCGGGAAACCCTTGTAAGTCTTCGCAGTCAGACGTATCCGAATATAGAAATCGTGGTGGTGGAAGACGGGGAAAATGTATCGGAAACAATGCTCCGTGAGGAGTTTGGAGATTTAAATATCGTATATATGGCAACCGGGGAAAAGGCAGGAAGGTCAAAAGCCGGAAACCTTGCCATGTCTGCCGCAACAGGAAAATACCTGAACTTTTTGGACGACGACGATCTGTTTTATGCAGACCATGTGGAGGTGCTTGTGACAAACCTTCTGAAAACAGAAAACAGAGCGGCATACAGCTTTGCTTTTGAAACACCTGTGGAAGTCCGCTCAAAGGAACCGTATGTGTATGAGGTAAAAGGCTGGAACGCCACGCACACTCAGGAATTTGACAAGGTAAAGCTCTGTCACCACAATTACATTCCCATTCAGGCGATCATGTTCGAAAAAAGCCTGTTTGAGGAGTCTGGCGGTCTTGACGAGACCCTGGACGCTCTGGAAGACTGGGATCTGTGGGTGAGATATTCCCTTCACACAGACTTTACCTGCGTGAAAAAGACAACCTCCCTCTATCGCGTTCCCCACGACAGAAAAATAAATTCCGAAAGACAGAAAGCCCTTGACGAGGCGCTGACTGTTGTGCGGAATAAACATAAGACGTATATTCAGACAGTCAGTGTTTACGATATAGCAATGATGTATGAAAAAAGGAGTATCCTGCCGCCGAGGTAAGGGAAGGGGGAAGCGAAAATGCCGAAGGTATTTAACGTAACAGGTCCGTGTATTCCAAGAAAGCATTATATGGCAGATATGACGAGACGGGTCGCACAGATTCAAAAAATGGTAGAAGAGGGCGCATATTTTACAATAAACAGGGCGAGGCAATACGGGAAAACAACTACGCTTGCAGCGCTTGACAAAGAGCTTTCGCCCAAATATCTCGTAATATGGCTTGATTTTCAGGCTATGGGAAGCGCTTCTTTTGCAGATGAGAATACGTTTTCCCTTGCTTTTCTCGATTTGTTTCTGCAGGAGATAAGACGGCATTCTCCGGAAAAGTCCCCCGAAACAGACGCTCTTATAGAAAAACTGCAGGATATAGTGGACAGCGAAAACAGGAGATTTAATCTTATGACTCTTTTTCGCTGGATTCAGCAGATATGTGAGAAAAGTGAGAAGCCAGTTGTCCTTATGATCGATGAGGTGGACAGCGCTTCGAATAATCAGGTGTTCCTTGATTTTCTCGCACAGCTTAGAAGTGGCTATCTGGAAAGAGACACAAAGGGGATTCTTACGTTTCAGTCTGTGATTCTTGCAGGCGTATATGATATTAAGAACCTGAAACGGAAAATACGCAGTTCAGATGACCATAGAACAAACAGCCCGTGGAATATCGCGTCAGACTTTGATGTAAATATGAGTTTGCAGAGAGACGAGATCAGGGGAATGCTCCTGGAGTATGAGGAGGATTACCATACGGGCATGAATATAGAAGAGATGGCAGCGCTTCTTTATGATTATACTTCCGGGTATCCTTATCTGGTGTCGCGCCTTTGCCGGCTGATAGATGAAAAAGGAAAAACAGGGGACGTCTGGAACAGAGAGGGATTTCTGGAAGCAGTCCGTACCATGATGGGGGAAAACAACGCTTTGTTTGAATCCCTGATCGGGAAGCTGAGCGATTACCCGGAACTGGAGCGAATGCTGAAAGACCTGCTCTTTTCGGGAAAACCTATCACATATAATCCTACAAATCAGATGATTGGAATGGCAGAAATGTTTGGATTTGTAAAAAATGCAGATGGAAAGGTGATACCTGCGAACCGTATCTTTGATACGCTTTTATATAACCATTTTCTGTCAATGGAGGAACTCAGGTCTTCGGAGATATATAAAGCGTCTCTTCTGGATAAAAATGCATTTATCTGCGATGGTCATTTGGATATGAAAAGAGTTCTGGAAAAATTTGTCCGGCATTTTCATGAACTGTATGGAGACAGAAAAGAAGAATTTCTGGAAGAAGAGGGAAGACGCTATTTTCTTCTGTATCTGCGTCCTATTATTAACGGTACCGGAAATTATTATGTGGAATCCCGTACGCGAAGTTTTGGAAGAACAGATATTATTGTGGATTACCGCGGAGAACAGTTTATAGTGGAGACAAAAATCTGGAAGTGTAAGAAAAGAGAATCATAGAGGCAGTTGTGTAGGGCAGCAGGGCGAACGACAGAGGCTGACGCATTATTTAGCGCGTCAGCCTCTTTTATGATACAGCGGACTTTTGGGGGAGTTTTAAAGACTTAACAGAAGGAGAGATAAAATAATGGAGAACACGATGGAAAAATACAGAGCATACCTGGAAGGGCAGGAGCTTGCGGGAGCGACAATATGTATCTATGTAAGATATGCACAAGAAATTGAAAAGTATACAAAAGGAGACATTCAAACGAAGAAAAATATCATAGCCTATAAAAAGTTTCTGGAAGAAGGAATGGCGCCTTCCACAGTAAATCTGGCGGTATCAGCTGTTAATCGATATTTGCGCTTCAGCGGATATGGGGAATGCGCTGTAAAAGGGGAAAAACTTCAAAAACGGAGAAGTCTGGAAAATGTGATCAGTGTAGAAGAATATAAAAGAATGCTCGCTGCAGCCGACAGTAAAGGCAGGGAAAAATACTACTTTATTATTAAAATACTGGCACAGACAGGAATCAGAATCAGTGAGCTGAAATATTTTACGGTAGAAGCATTGGAAGAAAGAAAAATACAGATAAAAAATAAATGGAAAATAAGAGAAATTTATATACCAGATATGTTAGGTATAGAATTAAAAAAATATTGTGAGAGAAAAGGCATTTTATCCGGCGTGATTTTCTGCGGGAGAAAAAATCGCCCTAAGCTGAAGGAAAAGGCAGACATGGAAGCCCCTGTGCTGGTACATGCATATCAGAACGCCGGTTTTACAATTAAAGAAGAAAAAAATCCGTTGCCTGAGATTATAAATCTCATATGGGAAAAAATGGACGAAAATCCGGAAAAGTTTAAAAATGTATATGGAGAACTATATTCTGCATATTTACGGTTCAGTGCCAGCAATAAGCGTTATTGTGCAATGGCGGAACGGGAAATGGAAGCTCTGAATCGTCTGGACGTACTAAAAAATAATATGGAACAGCCGTCTGAAGAAAACGGAGGAGTAAAAATTGCAGCGGAAACGTATGCGGTTGGTTATCGTCTCCCGGATAAAAATGCGATATATAACTCTCTGAAGGCAGATGATAATAAAATAAAAATTACTCTGGATTTTTCTGAAATGACGAAGGAAGGGAGAACCATACAGATTAATCATCAGGGAGGTTTTGTTGTTCCGTCTCTTATTTTTGTATTTGGAAGAATCAACACAAAACATCGTTTGGAGGAATTTGTGACAGAGTCATCAAAAATTTCCATTACAATGGAATACCGTGGAATTACTGCTTTGGAGGCATCTCCGATGATTGCGGATTCCAAAGGAAAAGCAGGGTGGTACGATGGAAATTTACTGTGGGAAATTAAAGAAAAAACAGGAAAAGATGAAACGGGATATTCTCTTCAGAATAAAGAATTTGATGTTGGAAATTTATTCGGAGAAGGAAAACGATTAAATCGGATGAAAGGATTTGTAATCAGCCAGGAGCCTGTTATTACAATTAAAATCACGGATTCCAGAGTAGAAGAAATCAATGAGTTTTTTACGCATGACAGTGCAATCGATGTGGATTTTTTTGGATTTGCCATTTCTTCATCAGAACACCATTACAGTACTTCAGAATGTGAAGTGGATACAGAAGAACATACAGCAACCATAGTGCTTTCATCACCAGTTCCGGAAATATCACAGGAGGAACAGAATAAAGTGGCATATATAATGGGCGGTGTGATTGTATATCCGCCGGAAATGCCTGATATTCTTGAAGCTCGCAGAACAAGCCCGGGTTTTACATGTATGAAAAGTGAAGATGATATATTCACTGCCATACGTGCGTACACACCAGGCTGGGTGCGGCGTGTATATGTAAGACACACAGATTATACAGGGCATCATTATGAAGTGGATTTTGATGGTTCTCGACGCATTACTGAAGCGGATACAATACAATGGATAGAAAATGCTCTGGGCAGAGACGCAGTAATATGGGGCTGACCCAACATAGTGAATGAATAATATAATCACCCTGGATACTCGGTCAAAAAGAGTTGACAGGGTGGTTTTTCTTAAGCTTGTCTAAAACCCGTTGACATAAATAATGATAACTGTTACAATGAAATTACATATCCGGGAGAACTATTCTTAGCCGTTCGGCTCCAAATCCCCATATGAATTATTAATTGAATATGGC
>SAMEA3387476__coassemble_1386_pt1 | contig 23399 bp, 23 predicted proteins | sample SAMEA3387476__metabat2_high_PE_011 | metagenome-assembled genome bin SAMEA3387476 (sample SAMEA3387476) | Felis catus | biome: Faeces | place: United Kingdom | collected 2012 | reverse complement strand
AAGTAATCGAACTTCGACCCTTTAACCTGATGCGGATAATGCCGCCGTAGGAAGTCATTATACAGAGATTTTTTACAGGAGGCACCGTAAGGTTTGTCTCCTGTTTTATTATTTTTGACTATCTTTGAGAAAGGGGGAGCGGAGACCACTTATGTGGCGGACTGAGGGGGAGCGCCCTGAGTTTTGTATATCAGCGATGGGAAGCCGTGTTCCGGCGTGAGAGGATACCAGAAAGTATCGACCGAACTTCCGTAGTTATCAAGGGATAACTATATCTATTTTGGAAGCGTCGCTGATTACAGCCGTTTCCTGATTAACTCAAAGGAGAAAATAAATATGACAAAAATGAACATTAAAAAATTATCGATTGCCGGTGTTTTCTGTGCAGTTGCCGTTGTGGGAAGCCTGTTTTCTTTTCCTGTATTTGGGAGTAAGTGTGCTCCGGTACAGCATATGATCAACATATTGTGTGCGGTTCTCTTGGGACCGGGCTATGGAGTAGGTGTTGCCTTTGGCGCTTCTCTGATTCGAAATCTGCTTGGACTTGGCAGCTTAATGGCTTTTCCGGGAAGTATGTTTGGAGCTTTGCTGTGCGGGCTGGTTTACAGTAAAACCGGAAATCTTTTCGGAACGCTTGCTGGAGAAGTATTTGGCACAGCAATCCTTGGCGGACTGTGTGCGTATCCTATGGCAATTCTTTTTATGGGACAAAGTGCATCCGGTCTTGCTTTTTATGCCTATATCGTTCCGTTTTTAATTTCTACTGTTGGTGGAGCGGTTATTTCTGCAGTTCTGCTTTACAGCTTGAAAAAATCGAATGTTCTGCATACCATGCAGGAATCTGTTTGATAACTGGGAGAAAGAAATATGCTTGAGAATATGCTTGAAAATGTGAGGAAGAAAAATCCGCTTATTCATAATATTACAAATTATGTGACAGTCAACGATTGTGCAAACATTGTGCTTGCCTGTGGAGCTTCTCCTATCATGGCTGATGATAAGAATGAAGCTGCAGAGATTACAGAGATTTGCGCAGGACTGAATATTAATATCGGGACACTGAATACGAGAACAATCGATGCTATGCTGATTGCGGGCAAACGGTCAAATGAATTGCATCATCACGTTGTGTTGGATCCGGTGGGTGCGGGAGCGTCTAAACTGCGGACAGATGCAGCAAGAAGACTTCTGAAAGAAGTGAAGTTTTCTGTGATTCGTGGTAATGTATCTGAAATTAAAACGCTTGCGTCCGGAAGCGGGACAACAAAAGGGGTAGATGCAGATGTGGCAGATAAAGTAACGGAAGAAAACCTGGAAGGAGCCGTTGCTTTTGCCAAAGCATTTGCAGAAAAAGCAGGGGCTGTTATTGTGATTACTGGTGCAATTGATATTGTTGCGGATAGTAAAAAAGCATATTGTATCCGTAACGGACATTCTATGATGGCTTCTATTACAGGAACAGGCTGTCAGCTTTCGGCTATGACGGCTGCTTTTGTAGCGGCAAATCCAGAATGTCTGTTGGAAGCGTGTGTCGCAGCTGTTTGTACTATGGGTTATGCCGGCGAGGTGGCGTATAGCAGACTTAAAGAAATGGACGGAAACGCCACATATCGAAACTATATTATTGATGCAGTTTATAATATGACTCCGGAAATGTTGGGGAAAGGTGCAAAATATGAAGTGCGATAAAAAAACAATGCTTCTCTATGCTGTTACAGACAGAGCATGGACAGGCAGACAAAGTTTATACGAACAGGTTGAAGCTGCCTTAAAAGGCGGCGCAACCTGCATTCAGCTCCGTGAAAAAGATTTAAATGAGGAAGATTTTCTGAGAGAATCAATAGAGATGGCAGCTCTTTGTAAAAAATATAAGGTTCCGTTTCTGATAAATGATAATGTAGAAATTGCAATCAAATGTCATGCGGATGGGGTTCATGTGGGACAGAAAGATATGGAAGCTTCCCAGGTTCGACAGAGAGTTGGAAAAGATATGATAATCGGTGTTTCTGCCCATTCAGTAGAAGAAGCTCTGGAAGCCGTAAAAAGTGGTGCAGATTATCTGGGTGTTGGAGCGGTATTTTCAACTTCTACAAAATCAGACGCAGAAGTTCTGTCAAGACAGGTTCTTCGGGATATTTGTTCTGCTGTAGATATTCCTGTCGTTGCGATTGGAGGTATCAGTAAAACAAATATATCTCAGCTTTCCGGCACAGGAGTGGATGGTGTTGCTCTGGTCAGTGCGATTTTTGCAGCAGAGAATATCGAAGATGAATGCTGCATGCTTCGCAGGCTGTCGGAAGAGATGGTTTTTCAGTAATAGCCGTATATGATGAAAGTGAGAAATATCAGGAGGAAATTCGCCGTCTGGCTGCTTGTTATCTGGTGGATTCTGTGCATACAAAAGATTTTTGGGAGTTTATTTCCGGTTAGGTAAGATTATAGATGTAAGGTGTGTTTAAGAAGCAGAGATTTTAAGAAAGGAAAATGCAAGTATGAATTTAAAAACAGCATTGACGATTGCGGGAAGTGACTGCAGCGGAGGCGCGGGGATTCAGGCTGATCTGAAGACGATGATCATGAATGGAGTTTATGGTATGAGTGCTGTTACAGCGCTTACTGCCCAGAATACAACAGGAGTAAGAGCAATTCAGGAGGTTACGCCTGATTTTCTGGAAAAACAGCTTGATGCCATATTTGAGGATATTTATCCGGATGCGGTGAAAATCGGCATGGTATCATCAGGTGAGCTGATCCGTGTGATTGCTGACAGATTGAGATATTACCATGCAAATAATGTGGTAGTTGATCCTGTAATGGTAGCAACTTCCGGCTCTGCTTTGATAAAAAATGATGCGGTTCAGACTCTGATTAAAGAGCTGCTTCCAATTGCTGTTCTTGTGACACCAAATATTCCGGAAGCAGAAGTTCTCTCCGGTATGGCTGTTGAAACAAAAGAGGATATGCTCATTGCTGCAAAGAAGATTGGAGATGTCCATCATTGTGCAGTTTTGCTTAAAGGCGGTCACAGTATCAACGATGCCAATGATTTGCTTTATGAAAATGGCAGATTTCAGTGGTTTGAGGGAAAACGGATCCATAATTCAAATACACATGGTACCGGCTGTACACTTTCCAGCGCCATTGCCTCTAATCTTGCGAAGGGATTTATTTTGGCGGAAGCTGTTCGGAGAGCAAAAGACTATATTTCTGAGGCGCTTGCCGCGATGCTTGATTTGGGGAAAGGTTCCGGGCCTGTGAATCACGGGTTTGAGCTTCAGGGAGAATATGCAAAATGTAAAACCCCAAAAGATTAATCGAATAGGAGGCGGTAACTAACCGCCGTCCTCTCACAGCGCCGACATCAGACTATCTAATGATTCCTATATGATAAGTCTGATGTACGGCGTTTTTCTATATCATTAAATATGCATTAATCTGTGCCACTGCATACTCTGTTTTTTGTCCAATCCACTTTGTGTAATACAATTATGCCCAGCCTTTTATAATAAAAGTAAAATTTCTTGAAGTATTATGAGATGTAGCTTATTAAGGTATCCATAAATATGTAGTTTTAGTAAATTGAAACGCCGATATGGAGCTTATCTTCTGTTTGTTCTACTATATTCAGTAAATTCCAATTTTTTCAAATCAAGCGATTCAACATAAGCGTCGATAACACGAATAGCATTATCTTTAGTAATTGAATTATCTAAATTTGTTCTGGAATTAATATCTAAAAAAAGAATTTATGGGTTGACTTTCGGACACTGGGGGGGGGTATAATAAAAGCGAAAAAATGTACCGGATAAAAATCGGGTAACAAAAGATGGAGGAAAAAGAAGTTATGAAAAACAAAGTAGTGGAAAAACTCCTTATGTTTGGTGTAAGCTCATCTGTTGCATTAAGTAGTTCTATAGGGGTAGCTGCGGCAGCTATGGATAATACAGAAGTAGAGGTCATAGTTGAAAATACAGAAGAAACCACAGCAGAGGCAGAAGAGGAAAGTAGTGAGACAGCAGAAACAGAAGATACTGAGACAGAGGAAGAAGCCGGGGAGACAGCAGAAACAGAAGATACCGTGACAGAAGAGACGCAAACAGAAGAAACGCAGACAGAAGAAACTTCCAGAAATGTATGGGTTTGTTTTGCAACAGAGGAAGGAGAACTACTTGATGATGTAGCTTGTATTACTTTGGAAGCAGGAGATACATATTTTAACACAAGTGATGTAAACGTTCCGGAAGGATACGAAGTTTGTAATATGGGTGATGTGAGTGTACCCGCAGATGTAGATTCTGTTACTATTTCTGTGAGAAAGGTAGCAGCAACAAGAATTATCAATGTAAGTCTTGTAACGGAATCAGGTGAAGTTATATCTGCAAATCAGCAAATAGAGATTGGCAGAACAGATACTGTATTTAATACTTCTTTATTAGCGGTTCCAGAAGGATATGAACTTCGGCAAACAGGAGATGTATATATTGGTGATGGAGATACGTTAAATGTATATGTAAGAAAAAAAGAGGCAGAGCAGAAATCAATTATTGTTAATTATGTATTGGAAAATGATACTAATGTAGGGACAGGTTCTGTAACTGTAGATGGAGATGCGAATTATATTAATACCAGCAGTTTAAAAGATATACCATATGGTTATGAGCTTGTGAACGTGGGAGATATTCCGTTTGAGGGGAATTCTGTAAATATTCTTGTAAAAGAAAAAGAATATACAAAAGATGTGATTGTCAATTACGTAGATGAAGCGGAAAATCCGGTATACACATCAAGTATTAAATTAAGTAAAGATGCAACATATTTTAACACCAGCATCTTAAAGGATGTACCATATGGCTGGGAATTAGTAAATATAGGTGATATAGCAGTAAATGCAGACAATAAAGTAACGGTAATGGTGCGCGAAAAAAAATACACAAAAGATGTGAGTATCAATTATGTAGATGAAGCAGGAAATCCGGTATACACATCAAGTATTAAATTAAGTAAAGATGCAACATATTTTAATACCAATATTTTAAAAGACGTACCATATGGTTGGGTGCTTGCAAGTGTGGGAGACATTCCGGTCGATGAAAATAATACAGCAAGTGTAGTAGTACGTCAGAAAAAATATACAAAAGATGTAATCGTCAATTATGTAGACGAAGCAGGAAATCCGGTATACACATCAAGTATCAAATTAAATGAAGATGCAACATATTTTAACACCAGCATCTTAAAGGATGTACCATATGGCTGGGAGCTTGTGAATATAGGTGATATAACAGTAGATGCAGATAATACAGCAACGGTAGTGGTACGAGAAAAAGAATACACAAAAGATGTGATTGTCAATTATGTAGATGAAGCAGGAAATCCGGTATACACATCAAGCATTAAATTAAGTAAAGATGCAACATATTTTAACACCAGTATCTTAAAAGACATACCATATGGCTGGGTACTTGTGAATGTAGGGGATATTCCGGTTGATGGAAATAATACAGCAACTGTAGTGGTGCGTCAGAAAAAATATACAAAGAATATTGAAGTACAGTATGTAACAAAAGAAGGGGAAGTGGTTGCTACAGGAAGTCTGACTGTAGATGAAGACAGTACTTATATTAATACAAGCATTCTTAAAGATGTACCGAGCGGTTATAAAATAGCAATTGTAGGTGATTTACCGATTGAAAATAATATTGCCAAAGTTACTGTTTATAAAGACGTAGAAGATCCGGAAAAACCGGAAAATCCAGATAAGCCGACAAATCCGGATAAGCCGATAAATCCGGATAAGCCGACAAATCCGGAAGAGCCAGAAAACCCAGATAATCCAACAGATCCGGAAGAACCGGAAAATCCGGATAATCCAACAGATCCGGAAGAGCCGGAGAATCCAGATAATCCAACAGATCCGGAAGAGCCGGGGAATCCAGATAATCCAACAGATCCGGAAAAGCCAGAGGATTCAGAGCAGGCAGGGCAGTCACAGAAACCGGGCGATAATTCAGAGTTAGACAAAACAGAATCAAAACCTGAAATTAAAACGTCTAATCCAAAGACAGGGGATCCGACAAGTGCATTTCCATTAATTGCGGGACTGTTAAGCAGTGGTTCTATCATGGGACTTGTTGAGATTATTAGAAGAAAGAGAAAATAATATATTATATTTTTATAAATCGGAACCTGTAAAAGGGTTCCGATTTTATAATGCCCAAAATAATGTAGAAGCTTTGATAGTGGAAAAAGACTTTCGGATATGATATGATAAAAAATAATGGAGACATATTGAATGTAGCTGTTAGAATTTTTACCTTTTGAAGAAGAAATAAACGAAATATAAATATAGAAAAGAGGCATAGATTATGAACAGAAATAAAATTGCATGTAATTGTAAAAATATCAGTTACGGAAAAATAGAAGATGCCATTCTTAACGGGGCAACGACTTATGAGAAAGTGCAGGAACAGTTAAAGTTCGGTACAGGCTGCGGAGGCTGCAGAGAGTTTATTCGATATTTAATTGATGATATTCTGGAGGAAAGAGGAATTACACAAAAGTAATACAACCAATATAACTCAGAAATAATACAGATGAAAAGAGGAAATGAATATGGCGTGTACAACAATATTAATTGGAAAAAAAGCAAGCTATGACGGCTCTACTATTGTAGCCAGAAATGAGGATTCCTGTGCGGGAAAATTTGACCCGAAGAGATTTGCGGTTATGCTGCCCAAGGAACAGCCAAAGGTTTATAAATCTGTACTTTCTCATGTGGAAATTCCATTGCCGGAAAATCCCATGAAGTACACTTATATGCCCAATAATGATCCTTCGGAAGGAATCTGGGGTGCATTTGGTGTAAATGAGAAAAATGTATCTATGACTGCTACAGAAACGATTACTTCAAATGCCAGGGTACAGGGAGCAGATCCTCTCGTTCTTTATAAAAAAGGAGACGAACATACAGAAGAAACACCAGGTGGTATTGGTGAGGAAGATATAGTGACGATTACCCTTCCTTATATTACATCTGCAAGAGATGGGGTGAAACGTCTCGGTATGCTTCTGGAGACATATGGAACTTATGAAATGAACGGCATTGCATTTCAGGATGAAGATGAAATCTGGTGGTTTGAGACAATAGGAGGACACAACTGGATTGCAAAAAAAATACCGGATGATACATATGTTGTTATGCCAAATCAGTTAGGAATGGACTTTTTTGATTTTGAGGATGCTTATGGAGAACAGGCAGAGCATATGTGCTCTTTGACTTTAAAAACGCTTGTGGAAGAAGACCATCTTGACCGCCGCATGAATCCGGAAGAAATCTTTAATCCAAGAGATGCTTTTGGCTCTCATGATGACGGAGATCATATTTATAATACGCCGCGTGCATGGGCAATGCTTCGGTATTTTAATCCCCGTTCCTTTGTGTGGGATGGTCCCAATGCGGATTTTACTCCGGAAAGTGATGACCTTCCCTGGGCGTTTGTACCGGAAAGAAAAATCACGCTTGATGAGGTAAAGTGGGCGCTTTCCAATCATTATCAGGGAACACCGTATGATGTATACGGAAAAAGCTTTGACAGTCAGATGGCAGGAAAATACAGAGCAATCGGTGTGAACCGTAATAATGTGCTGGGACTGGTACAGATTCGTCCATATATGCCGGAGCCTTTAAAAGCAATTCAGTGGATTGCCCTTGGAAGCAATGTATTTAATGAAATGGTGCCGTTTTATACAAGAATTAATAAAACGCCGGCATATTTAGCAGGGGCCGATACAAAACCTACAACAGATAATTTTTACTGGACAAACAGAATCATTGCTGCTCTGGCAGACCCTCATTTTGGAGAAAATGCTTCTCATATTGAGCGGTATCAGGGAGCGGTGAGCAGTAAGGCTGCTGAGATGATAAAAAAATTTGACAGGGAGTTTCTGGAACAAAATCCAGAAGACGAAACAGCGTTTTTTGAAGCAGCAAATCAGGAAATATCGGATTTTGTACAGGAAGAAACAGCGGAGCTTCTTGATAAAGTTCTCTATACATCCAGCTGTCTCATGAAAAACGGATTTTCCAGAAGTGATGCCTGATGAGCAAGTTAAAGGAAAAAATTTTCGTTATTGACGATGATGTTTATATCGGAGATATGCTTGAGGAAGCTCTTCAAAAAGCGGGATATGAGGTTTCCCGTGCCTATTCCGGGACAGAAGCACTTCTCCTTCTGGAAAAAGAAATGCCGGATCTGGTACTTCTTGACCTGATGCTTCCGGGACTTTCCGGGGAGGAGGTTCTCTCAAAAATCAGAGAAATTCCTGTTATTGTAGTAAGTGCAAAGTCAGGGGTTGAGGATAAAGTAAGTCTTTTGATGGACGGCGCCTGTGATTATCTTACGAAGCCGTTTGAAATCCGGGAGCTTCTTGCAAGGATTGCGGTACAGCTTCGAAAAACAAAAGCTCCTGGAAATAAGGAGAAATTAAGAGTGGGAAATCTTGTTTTAGATTATCTGTCGCATGAAGTATCTGTCTCCAATAAAAAGGTACGACTTACAAAAACAGAATTTTCCATTTTAAAGCTTCTTATGCAAAATCCCGGGCAGGCAATGGCAAAAACGGTTATTTTGGACAGAATCAGTGATGATACTCTGGATTGTACGGAAAGCTCTCTGAAGCAGCATATCAGCAATCTTCGCAGGAAGCTGGGAGAGGAAGAAAAAAAGGAATATATAGAGTCTGTGTGGGGAATTGGGTTTCGCCTTGTGGATGAAAAATCTTGACGAAATCTTTACCTTTTCCTGTCTGCTGTCTTTACTGTTTTTCGATAGACTGAGACTATCAAATGAAAGGAGACAGAAAGATGGAGTATTGTCTGGAAACACAGAACTTATGTAAAACATATAAAAGCACGAAAGTTCTTCATAATCTGAATATGAAAATCCCAAGAGGGGCTATTTACGGATTTGTGGGGAAAAACGGTGCAGGAAAAACAACCCTTATCCGTTTAATTTGCGGACTGCAAAATCCCACAGCGGGAAGCTATAGTCTGTTTGGAGTAGAGCACACGAATGCAAAAATTTATAAAATGCGAAAGAGAATGGGGGCAGTAGTGGAAACGCCTGCCATTTATCAGGATATGACGGCAGAGGAGAATCTAAAAGAACAGTTCCGTATGCTGGGAGTTCCCTCTTATGAGGAGATTCCAAAGCTTCTCTCCCTTGTAGGGCTTTCCCGCACAGGAAAGAAAAAAGCCGGAAATTTTTCTCTGGGAATGCGCCAGCGTCTTGGGATTGCAGTTGCCCTTTGCGGCAATCCGGATTTTCTTGTTCTTGACGAACCCGTAAACGGACTGGATCCACAGGGGATCATCGAAATCAGAGAGCTGCTTTTAAGGCTGAACCGGGAATATCAGATTACGATTCTGATTTCCAGTCATATTTTAGATGAGCTTTCTAAAATTGCCACACATTATGGGTTTATAGACGGCGGAAGGATCGTGCAGGAAATCAGTGCAAAGGAGCTTTTTCACATTTGCGGCAAATATTTGAAGGTAAAGGTGACAGATACAAAAAAGCTCTGTACAGTTTGTGATGGTATGGGACTGGAATACAGGATTCATTCCAGACAGGAAGCAGACATTTACGGGGAGCTGGAAGTGACAGAGCTTGTAATGTCGCTTGCAGAAAAAGGGTGCAGAACCTTATCCATACAGGAATGTGAGGAAGGGCTTGAAAATTATTATCTGAATCTTGTGGGAGGTGGCAGGCATGCGTAATCTGATTTCTGCAGGATTTTATAAAATAAAGAAAAGCAGGGTGTTTTTGGCAGGGATGGTTCTAGTAAATATCTGGTCTGCGTTTTTGACAGTTCAGGCACATTTCAATTCTCTTACTGAAACAATTCCTTATACTTTTGAAGATGGACTTTTTGTTATAGAGACGATTATGATTTTGGTAATTGCTGTTTTTGTGAGTCTATTTTTTGGAACAGAATACAGCGATGGAACTCTACGCAATAAATTAATCGGAGGTTATACAAGAGGTCAGATTTATATTTCGCAGTTTGTTGTAAATGCGGCGGCATGTCTGCTTATTTATTTTTCTTCAATTCTGGTTTCGGGAATTCTTGGTCTTTTTCTTATGGGAGCAAAAGGCGTATCTGCGATGAAAATAGTTGTATATATTGCTGCGGGAGCTGGAATGTGCATAACAGATGCGGCGCTTTTTACCTTTCTTACTGTGAGTGTGGGTACCAAGGCGGGAGCTTCTGTGGCAGGACTTCTTCTGGGGTTTTCCCTTCTCTGTGGAGGAATGGTTGTTCACGACAAATTGTCGCAGGAAGAATATATGTATATTCCGAAGACGGAGCAGGACGGAGATATTTCTGTCATAACGGAAGATACGGAACTTATGAAGGTTCCCAATCCTTATTATGTTTTTGGAACAAAAAGAAAAGTATTGGAATTTCTTCTGGATATAAATCCTTCTGGACAGGCGGTGCAGCTTGCAGCTTTGAAACTTTCTCGTCCCGGTGCAGTGATAATTTATGATACGGTTCTGATTGCTGTATTCTGCAGTTTGGGAGTTTTTATATTTAAGAAAAAAGATTTAAAATAAAGGCGGTGAAAGAATGCTTCCCTGGATAATAAGCGCCGGATTTTTTCTGACGGCAGCCGGACTTTTTATAAAAATCAGAATGATGCAGAAAAGTGCAGATGAAATCGGAAGAATATTCGGGGAGTGCCTTTTGGAGGATACGAATATGCAGATCACCGTTTCTTCAGGAGACAGGCATATTCGAAGGCTGGCAGCAGATATAAACAGAGAACTGAAACTTCTGCGGGCGCAGAGACGGAGGTATCAGCAGGGAGACAGGGAACTGAAAGAGGCAGTAACCAATATTTCCCACGATCTTCGAACGCCGCTTACAGCAATCAGCGGGTACCTGGAACTTCTGGAAGAGGAGGAAAAAAGTGAAGCAGTAAAGAGGTATCTTTTTTGTATAAAGAACAGAACGGAAGCAATGAAAGATCTTACAGAGGAACTGTTCTGTTACACGATTGTCCGTTCAGAGGAACCAAAAAAGAAAGAAAAAACAGATATTTCCAGTGTTTTGGAGGAGAGTCTTTTAAGCTTTTACGGGGCGATGGTGAGTAAGGGAATTGTGCCGGAAATTCAAGTGCCAGATAAGAAAATTATCCGAAATGTAAATAAGGCGTCTCTTGTAAGAGTATTTGGAAATATCATAAGTAATATGATAAAGTACAGCGAAGGAGAGATGAAAGTGAAGCTTTTGGAAAACGGAGAAATGCATTTTTCGAATAAAGCGCCAAAGCTTCAGGCTGTGCAGGTGGAAAAGCTGTTTGACCGTTTTTTTACAGTGGAGGACGCCCGTGTATCTACGGGGCTTGGGCTTTCTATTGCCAAAACCCTGACAGAAGAAATGGGCGGAAGCATCCGGGCAGAGTACAGGGAGGAAACGCTGACGATTTTTCTTGTCTTTTAAGGCGTCATCTTCCCTGCCACTCTCTGGAAACGGTATTCTCTGGGAGATAGCTTTTCTCTTTTTTTAAAAAAACGTGAGAAGTAAAAAGCGTCGGAAAAGCCAAGCTCTTCTGAAATTTTATTGATGGGACGGTTTGTGTAAAGAAGCAAAAGCCGGGCTTTCTGCATCAGCATCTGTTCCATGTATTCCTTTAAGCCAAGACCGGTATCCTGCCGGAAGGTGCGGGAGAGAAGATGCGTCGTTGTTTGGAGGGCATCCGCGATTTCCTGTATGCGAAGTCCTGCCTGAAGATTTCCTGAAATATAGGTAATGGCTTCTCTCTGGCGGTAGTAGCCTCGGAATTTATGAAGATACTGGCAGGTATCCGGGGAGGAAGATTCAAAAAAATCGCAGATGATCTGCCAGAATATTGCTTTCAGATGAAGGAGTCCGGATAAGGATTCCTTTTTCATTTCCTCAAAAATTTTATCAAGCAGAGGCTTTTTAAAAGGAAGAGAAAGAATCGTGTCAAGCTCTCCGAAAAGATCGATTCCCGGAAGCAGTTCTGTATTAAAATGTACATAAAACTTATGCACTCTGTCTGTACAGCCATATGTATAACAGGAGCCTGCAGGCACAAGGTACATATGTCCGGAGCGGAGGAGAGTCCGTCCTTTTTCATTTTCCAGATAGATTTCCCCGTCCATAATAAAGTAAAGGCGGTTAAAGGGGGAAGTCATGTGAGGATAATACCAGGAGCTGTCTCCTGTAAAAACTGCGTTTTCCCAGATCTGCAGGGACACAGAGTCCCATTCTGTATTTAAAAAAGGATAAGCGTGAAAAGTCTGCATGAAAAAAGTCCATCTTTCCGTACAAAAATACCATGTACATTATTTTCTTAATAGTATACTATAAAATCATCAAAAAACAAGAGACGAAAGAGAGGGAATGGCGTATGGATATGCGTAAATGGTTTAAGGAAGCGCAGTATGGAATGATGGTGCACTGGGGACTTTATTCTCTTCTTGCAGGAGAGTGGAGAGGCAAAAGAAGCAACAGTTATGCCGAGTGGATCCAGACCTGCCTTCGGATTCCCAACGCAGATTATGAGAGATTGGCGTCTGCTTTTAATCCCATTTATTTTAATGCGGAGGAGTGGGTAAAATTTGCGAAAGACTGCGGAATGAAATATTTCGTAGTGACAAGCAAGCATCATGAAGGTTTTGCCATGTATCACTCAAAAGTAGATAAATTTAATGTGGTGGACGCAACGCCTTTCGGAAGAGACGTAGTGGGAGAAATCGCAGAGGCATGTTATAAACACGGAATGAAGCTGGGACTTTATTATTCCCAGGATCTTGACTGGCACGAGCCTCACGGCGGCGGATATTTATCCGGTCATATTCCATGTTCTGGAACAGCCTGGTGCAACGACTGGGATTTCCCGGAAAATGAGAAGAAGGATTTTGACATCTGCTTCCGGAATAAAATTTACCCACAGGTGGAAGAGATTTTAAGAAATTACGGGGAGCTTTGTCTGATCTGGTTTGATGTTCCCATGACGCTGGAAGAAAAACACAGCCGCCAGATTTTTGATCTGGTAAAGAAATATCAGCCGAACTGTCTTATTAATTCCAGACTTGGAAACGGGGCCTATGATTATGTCTCTCTTGGAGATAATGAGATTCCAAAGGAAATGCCGGAAAATACAGAATTTGACCCTGCAATGATGAACGAGATTGATGGATTTAAGCCTTCTCCTTACGGTCTGTATGAGACAGCCGCAACTATGAACGACAGTTGGGGATACTGCGCCTGGGATCAGAACTGGAAGAGCGCAGGGGAGATTGCAGAGATCAAGAAAAAATTAAACGGAATGGGAATTAATTATTTATTAAACGTAGGGCCGGACGGTCTTGGAAGGATTCCGTCTGCAAGCCAGGAGATTTTAAGAGAGGTTGCGAAGACACTGTAAGAATCAATGTAAAAAGTACAGAGCTCAGGCGAGCCTGTACTTTTTACGTTTCGTGCTTAAACAGAAGGACGCCGGTCGGCGCTGTATACGGCTTCAATGTTTTCAATGGGAACGTCTCCCTCAAAGTTCTGGCTTGCCATAAGAATATAGCCGCCGTCATGGTGAAGGGAATTGATGTAATGAGCCGCTTCTTTTCGAACCTGCTTCGGCGTGCCGTTTGGCAGAAGATTCTGGGTGTCGATTCCTCCGTGGAATGCGATTTTTCCGCCAAATTCCTGATAGAGACTTTGTGGTTCCAGCCCTTCTACTTTCTGAAGGGGTTCCAAAACATCTACGCCGCAGTCAATAAGCTCCGGGATAATGGGGCGCACCGCACCGCAGGAATGCTGCTGATAAAAGGCATTGTACTTATGCGTAAGCTCTGTAAGCCGCTTTGTATTTTCGCGGAAAAATTCCCGCCACATATCCACGCTGAATAAAAGAGAAATCTGTGTGCCGTAATCATCGTGCGGGCGGATAATATCGATTTTTCCCTGCCCTGCTTCCAGAAGGCGTCTGTAATATTCCATCTCAAAATCTACCATTCGGTTCAGAAGACATTTTGCAGCTTCCGGTTCGTCTACCATAAGCATGAAAAATTCCGGCATATTCATAAGGAAGGTGACAATCTGGAACGGTCCTTCGTGTCCTGTGATAATCGCCTTATCCGGGTAGCGCTCACATTGCTCTTTTACAGAATCGTAGTCAAACCAGTCCGGGTCAGGGAATGGAAGAGCCAGGACGTCTTCTACTGTTTCTGCTCCGTGAAATGGAAAATAGGAAGTCATGGTGTAGGTGTCTATGTCTGTTTTATGAAAGGTTTCTTCAAAGCCCCAGTAGCTCTGGCGGACAAGCTGTCCTTTTTCGTTTGTGTATTCTTTCAGGGGCGGACCGATGTATTTGGGAGCGACTGATACAATATCAATCTGGAATTTTTCAAGAAGCTGGTCATAGTTTGAAAAGCCGTAGTGGTCCATTAATTTTTTCTGCACAGTGCCAACCGCTTCAAAGGCTGCCGGTACCCGGTCCGGTTTCTGAAAGCTTATGGCTGCGCGTACCCGTTCTTTTGATGTCATCATCTTTGAATCCTCCGTTTTTTCTTTATGATACAACAGAAAAAGAAAAGAAATAATTGAGAAACTGAACCACTTTATTGTATAAAACAGAACCTCTAATCGAATATAATTGACAAAAATATCCCATATTCTATAATCGGAGAGTAAGAGAGGAAAGGCAGGGGATACAATGGGAAAAGAAAAATGGGAGCCGGTTTTGAACTGGTATTTTGAGGAGGAAAAAGAGAATGCAGAAAAGTTTCTGTTTTCTGCTGTGAGGGCAGGCTGTACCTGCTGCAATGAAGATTTTTATGTGCAGCGGGAAAAAGAATATGCGTATTATACGGTTCATATTCTTCTGGACGGCTACGGATTTTTCCGGATTGCGGGGAGAGAATATTTCCTCAAAAAGGGCGATATATTTCTGATCACACCGGGACAGGCGCATATGTACTGCAGCCGCCTGGAATCAAAGCCTGTTCTTTTGTGGGCGGAGCTTTGCGGAGGAAGCTGCAGGGAAATATTCAGCCGCTTTTCCGCAGTAGGAGGCTATGCCCTCCAGAATATGGGAACAGAAAAAATCAGAGATAAGCTTCTTTGCCTTCTTTTAAACAGGAAAAATCGAGAAGAAAACAAGGGAAACCGGTACGAGGAGTCCGCAGAAATCTATGATTTTTTAATGTGCCTTCTGGAAATGGCGGAAAATATAAAAAAGCGTCCCTCTGATGCATTTGTGCAGGCAGCAGAATACATAGACAGAAATTTTACGGAAAATATCAGTATACAGAAACTGGCGGAAAGTCTTCATATCAGTCAGGGATATTTAAACAGGCTGTTTCGAAATGGTATGGGAGTTTCTCCTGTGAAATACATTACGATGAAACGAATGGAATATGCCTGTTATCTTTTGTGCACAACGGAACTGAGCTGCGAGAAAATAAGTGAAGCTGTAGGAATGTATGACAATGCTTATTTTTACAGGATTTTCCGGCGGGTGATGGGAATGACGCCTGTGCAGTACAGAAAACAGGGGAGGGAAGAAGATGAGGAGGTTTCGTAGTTTATCTATCCGAAAAAAGCTTCTGGCAGGAAATATCAGTATCATTTTTGTTATGATCGTTCTTCTTGGAATTTCCAACTGTATGATTTCAAAAAAATCCTGACAGATGAATCGCTGGATTTTTCCAAAAAAATAACAGATCAGCTTGGTCAGAATCTGGATTCCAGGATTAAACGTCTCAGTGAATTTACAGTGAAGGAATCTTTTGAAACAGATATATACAGGGCATTGAATCCTGTATATAAAGAGAGAATGTATGACAGGCAGAAAAGAATGCGCACATTCGGAAGTAATCTTATGGATTATAATAAAGAGATAGAGGTTGTTCTTGTAAGAGACAATGATGGAACAGAATACAGATATGCGTCATATCCAAGAAAAGCAGAAGATTACACAGTAGAAGATATTGCAGATGTAAAAAAGATAAAGGAATTATATGGAAAGGCATACTGGAGCAGGTATGACGATTCTCTGGTCTTTCTAAGCAGAGCTGTTTTTGATGAAAACACTATGGAGCAGGTGGGCATTGTTACTATCGGTCTGAATCTTATGAATATAAAAAGTATTTCTGACTGGGCGGTGCAGATGTTAAGACCTATATGGTATGTAGCAGTCGCAGCGATTATATTTGCGGCTTCTCTGTCTGTATGGCTTTATCGGGATATATGGGGAAAGCTTCAGAAGCTTCTTGAGAGGATTCATGCGATGGAAGAGGGGCATTTTGCACAGGAAACTTCAGATTTTGAAAAAGACGAAATCGGAGTAGTCGCGTCTGCTTTTGACAATATGGCGCGGAAGATGGAAACGCTTCTGGAAAACATTACGGAAGAAAAAACACAGAAAAAAAGCGCACAGCTAAAAGCAGTCCAGTTTGAGTACGATGCTTTGCAGGCAAAGCTTAATCCGCATTTTCTCTATAATACTCTGGAAAGCATTAACAGTCTTGCAAAGCTGAATGGGGACAGAGAAGTGGCAGACTGTATTTCTCTTCTGGGAAGCTATCTTCGGGAAACAATCAGTAAAAAGAAAAAATTTGTACTTCTCGAAAAGGAAATGGAAAATGTGAAAGAATATGTGGAGCTTTCCAATATGTCTTTTGGCGGAAGGCTTGTTCTATCCTTTTATGCAGACGAAATCCTTTCAGAGGCAGTTGTGCCAAAGCTGATTTTGCAGCCACTGGTAGAAAATGCGATTGTTCACGGAATTGAGCCAAAGGCAGGAAAAGGGCATATTCAGATTTTTTCCAGATGTGTGGGAAAGGATATGGAAATCGGCGTGTGTGATGATGGAATCGGAATTTCAGAAAAATGGCTTTCCGTGCAGAAGCTTTCCGGGGCAGAGGAAGATGAAAAGCACACGGAGGTAGGGATTGAGGCAGTGCATAAACGAATCCAGATTCTTTATGGAGATTCTTATGGACTTTCTATACGGAAAGGAAAAGAAAGCGGAACGATTGTGTGTCTGAAAATGCCAATATTATTTGAGGGGGAGGAATTAGAAAAATGAACTACAAGGTAATAATAGCAGATGACAATCCTCTGATTTGCAAGTCTTTGAAAGAAACAATAGATTGGAAACAATACGGCTGTCAACCAGTGGGAACTGCAGAAAACGGAACGGAAGCTTTAAGACTTGTGTATCAGACGAATCCAGATATTCTTGTGACAGATATAAAAATGCCGGAAACAGACGGGCTGGAGCTTGTGGAAAAGGTAAAAAAAGAATTTCCGGATATGGAAATTATTATGATTACCGGGTATCAGGAGTTCGAATATGCAAAACGGGCAATCGGTCTTGGCGTTCTGGATCTTGTTATGAAGCCCATTGAGAACAGGAAGCTGGAGAAGGTATTGGAAAGGGCAGTGCAGAAGCTGGAGGCAGCCAGAAATTTAAAAGAATCTTTTATCAGTATGAAAAAAAGAGATCTGATAAAGGATTTGCTTCTTCAGGGGACAGAACGGAAGATGACGGAGGAAGCTATAAAAAAACTGGGGCTTAACAGAGTAAATTACGGGATTGTCACAGGACGGGCAAGATGCTATGAAAAAGAGAGGCTTTTGCAGATAAATCAGATTGCTTCAGAAGCTTTCGCATTCATGTAAAAAATCTTCTCTGTGCTGTACAGAAGAGGTTAAGACTGCAATTCGGGGAAGAGGGAAAAATATGTTTTGCGGCTTCGCTGCTTGCCACAGACATAAGTAAAATGGGTGAAATTTACAGACAGACGGAAAAAACTCTGAACACCGGATATTTTTCAGGGACAGAAGATTTGCTTTTCTGCAGCGATACTTTTGGAATCGTAAGAGAGGAAACGTGGTCTCTTATGAGAGAACTGGATTCTTTTTATCAGACTTTGGAACAGGTTTCCGTGAGAAAAACAGACAGTGAAACAGATAAACTGGTGGAGGAAATTGTAAAAAATGCAGGTGGAGATGAATTTAAAATTAAATGTTTTTTAAGCGAGGCATGTATCACGCTGTATCGCCATTACAGAAAAATTCTTTCAGACAGTGATTCTGATTTCAGCGTGGACGGCATTCTTGACAGTGTGAACCGAATTGTAGATATTTCCCAGGGAAAAATATATTTAAAAAATATGACTTCTGCAATAAAAGAAGCATATATGAAAGAGGGAGAAAAGAAAAATCCGCTTGCTGTACAGGCGATGGGATATATGAAAAAACATTACAGAGAAAATATAAGCCTTACTTCTATGGCGGAGGAGCTTTCTGCTAATCCTTCTTATTTAAGCAGGCTTCTGAAAAAAGAAACAGGCCGTAATTTTACCGATATTTTAACAGGTGTGCGGATTACCGCAGCAAAGAAATTTCTGGACGAGGGATACAGGGTAGCAGAAGCCGGGGAAATGGCAGGGTACAGTGATTATGTCTATTTTTACCAGGTTTTTAAAAGACAGGAAGGGATTTCGCCAAGCGATTATAAAAAAGGTAAAAAAAACTAATATTTTGTAAAGCAGATAAAATATAGTTTCCTGCATATCGCTGCTATAATAAATAAAAATACAAAAAATAAGGAGGGAACGAATCATGAAAATGAGAAACAAAATTTTATCTTCTATGTTATGTTCGGCAATGGCGGCATCGCTCCTGATGACAGGAATGAATCTTACAGAGGTGAAAGCAGAAGAAGAAAAAGAGGTGGTCACTCTTTTCACCATATCGGTGAAGAAGCGGCAAGAGAGACACTGGAAAAACTGATTGCAGCTTTTGAGGAAGCAAACGAAGGGATTGAAATTGAAGAGCAGGGAATTGATTTCAGCCAGTATGATACCATGTTAAAAACAAAACTGGCAGGGGGAGATGCTCCGGATCTGATCATGGGGCGTCCGAAAATGTATGCGGACTTGATCCGTGCGGGACATATTGAGCCGCTGACAGATGAAGAGTTCATCAAAAATGTGGAACCGGCGGCTCTGGAGTCTATGAAGGTTGACGGAGAAATTTATGCGATTCCTACGAATCAGGGCGGTATGGGAATTTTCTATAATAAAAAGGTTTTTGAGGACAACGGAGTGGAGATTCCAAAAACTCATGAAGCTCTTCTGGAGGCTGCAAAGAAATTCCAGGACGCAGGAATTACACCGTTTGCACATGGATTCCAGGAAAGCTGGATGTCACAATGTGAAATCCAGAGTGATCTTTACGGATATGCCCTGCAGAGCAATCCTATGATGTTTAAGGAAATTGCGGCAGGAGAAAAGAAATTTGCAGATTATCCGGAGTTTAAGGAGTGCGTACAGCGAACTGCCGACAGACTTGCTTTTGAGGGCGGGGACGATTTTGGAACAGATGCCGCAAAAGCAAGGAACATGCTGATCAACGGTGAAGCGGCAATGCTTGTAAGCGGAAACTGGGAAATTTCTGAATTTGTCAATGCGGGAGTAGACGATCAGATTGGATTTTTTGCAACACCAAATACAACTGATGACCAGCCTGTACTCGGACTTGCTCCGGACGGCTGTTATATGATCACTTCTCAGTCAGAGCATATTGACGCTGCAAAGAAATTTATTGAGTTCCTTACAACTCCGGAAGGAGCTGCGATTTTAAATGAAAAAGGTTATGATATTTCCTGTGCAGCAGAGGTGGATACCACAAATCTTTCTCCGATTGTTCTTGACTTTATTGATATTCAGAAAAATGGAAAAGTATATAACTACGAGACAGAGGATATTTTTTCCGGACAGTATGACGCAACCTTCCGTAAATGGCAGGAGGAATTTGCAGCAGATACAGAACGTGATGTAGATGCCATGATCGAACAGCTTGACGCTGAAATCGCGGCAATTCAGTAAGCGGATATAGAGGAAGGGAAGTGGAAAAATGAAACTGAGGGCAAAAAAACAGGCGGCAAATTTTATGTTTCTTGTTCCGGCTCTGATTTTGTTTGGCTTGATCGTGGTTTATCCTTTTATTAAGGGGGTTCGCATTTCCCTGACGGATTGGGACGGGTTTTCGCCTATTTATCATTATGTGGGGCTTGAAAATTTCAAAAGAATTTTAAAAGACCCCAGTATTAAAGGACCGATTTTAAATTCGCTTTTTTACACAGTGGTAACAGTCGTTGTAAACAATCTGGCTGGTCTTGGTGTGGCAGTTGCCCTTAAAAAAGATAACAGAAGAAACCGGATTTTCCGAACCTGTATTTTTATGCCCTTTGTTTTAAGCCTTGTACTTACCGGATTTATATGGAAGTACATATACAGTGATGTATTTTATGGGATTTTCGGAATTAAAAGCCTTCTCGGAAACAAGGATACCGTTATGCTTGGTATTTGTATTATGGCGGCCTGGAGAGATATTGGATATGCCATGTTGATTTACCTTGCAGGACTTCAGGCAATTCCGGACACTTATTATGAGGCTGCTAAAATTGACGGAGCAAGTTCTTTTAAGAGATTTACAAGAATTACAGTACCGCTTCTTGCTCCTGCATTTACTGTCAATGTAACTCTGTTTCTTGGCTGGGGGCTGAAAATATTTGATTATGTTATGGCGGCTACAAACGGAGGACCGGGAAGAGCGTCAGAAACCTTTGCCATGTATGTATACAACTATACATTCCCCTATAACAGAGCTGGTTACGGGCAGGCAGCAGCGATTCTTATGATGCTGGCAATTTTCCTGATTTCCGGTGTGGTATCTACAATACTGAGAAGAAAGGAGATAGATATGTGATGGAAGCTGCGAAAAAAATAAAAACAGCCGGAGAAATTCTGCTGAAAATGCTGCTTGTAGCTGTATTTATCATGCCTTTCTACATTGCAGTTGTATATGCGCTGAAATCTCCGGAGGAGACAATGAAAACAGGACTTGCCTTTCCAAAGAAATTTTACTGGCAGAATTTTACAGAGGCAGTTGAAGTATCAAATTTCTGGAATGCGGCAAAAAACAGTCTGATCATTACGGTAGTGAGCGTTGTTGTACTTATGGTAGTGTGCAGTATGGCGGCTTATGTGATCGCGAGAAATATGCGCTCCCGGTTTTTTCAGTCCTTTTATTATGTGTTTCTGGCAGCTATGATGCTCCCTTTCCAGGTGGTGATGCTGCCGCTGTATGTAGAGCTTCGTGACATGAATCTTTTAAATACGCGCCTTGGCATGATTCTTACGATATGCGGATTTCAGCTTGCTTATAATATATTCGTGTACGTGGGATTTGTCAGAAATATTCCCATAGAGATGGAAGAGGCAGCCTATATTGACGGTGCGGGGAAGTTCTATACTTTCTGGAAAATCGTATTTCCGCTGATGAAACCGATTGTATCTTCCACTTTGATATTAAATGCACTGTCTGTATGGAATGACTTTCAGATTTCCCTGATCATCGCGCAGAAAGAGGAGGTAAGAACCATTCCGCTGACCCAGTATTTTTTCTTCGGGCAGTACAGCATTAAATTAAATATGGCATTTGCAGCTTTTGTACTGGCAATGATCCCTATTTTGCTTTTGTATCTGTTAATGCAGAAGCATATTATCGGAGGTGTGATGTCGGGAGCTGTGAAGGGATAGAAAAAGGAGGCGTTCGCCTCCTTTTTCTGAAGAAATTTGAATCGGTATTATTCAGCAGAAACTGTGTCAAAATAACGGGCAGGGTTCTCAAAAATATGATTGATAGCTATAATTGCGGCACCGTATACCATTGAATCCTGCTTGTATGCGCTTAGCTGTATTTTTGTGTTTTCTAATGTCTGAGGAACGATGCGCTCTTTTACATTGGAAATGATACGATCCAGCATTAATTCAGAATCTATATGAGCCATTTCATCACCGATAACTATCAGTTGAGGATTAAAGCTGTTGATTACGTTAATAACACCAATAGATAAATAGTCGCACATTTCCAGATAAAGCTTTGTGGCAACAGGATTTTTTTCTTTTACAAGTACTTCAACATCATGAAAGGTTAATGTGTTTTTGGAATCGAGCGCTTCATTTACACGGCGGACAAAAGCAATGGAGGAACAGTAAGCTTCCAGACAGCCGTAGTTTCCGCAGGAACACCGGGGACCGTGGAGGTCGATTGTTGTATGTCCAATTTCACCGGCTGCACCTGTAGCGCCTTTCAAAAGAGTACCTTTGTTAATGATGCCGGCACCGATTCCCTGGGCGAAAGCGATGTATACAAGAACATCGTTTGATTGCGTATCTGCATCATACCAAAATTGTGCCAGAGCAGCGGCGTTTGCGTGTTCTTCAATAATTACAGGAATATTAAAGTGTTCTGAAAATTCATCTTTTAAAGCAATTTTATCCCAGCCTTCTACGTTGGTCATAATGGAAATCCGTCCTTTTAATGAGTTATACGGACCTGGAATTGCAACGCCAAGTGAGAGAATTTTAATATTGGGAAATTTTGCAATAAGAGAATCCATTTCCTGAATAACCATATTCATAATTTCGCGGGCTTTTTGTCCGGAAGAGATGGAAAAACGCTTAATTAAAAGAGCCTCCCCCTGCAGAGTAAAAAGTCCTACAGAAAAATTTCGGCGTGCAATACGGATACCTGCTACTGCGAAATCGTTTGTATTCAGAGAAATTGCAATGGAACGGCGACCTTTTGCTCCGGAAAGAAAACCGATTTCTTTTACCAGATTCCAATTTATAAAATCATTCACAATATGAGTGACAGTAGCCTGTTGCAGACCTGAATGTTCTGCAAGAGTTGTTCTTGCACATACTTTTTCCCGCCTTAAAAGGTTAAGAAGCAATGTTCGGTTCATGTTTTGTATATTTCCCTGATTATATCCTCGGGTTGCCTGTTTCATATTAAATACCTCGCTGGTTAAATTATTTTTATTATATAACAGAAAAATGCTTTGCGCAACAGGACGCAAAGCATTTTGCCATTTTCTGGATATTCAGGAAAGATATAAGCCCATTCCGTTTTTTTTGAAATAGTCCGTGTATTCGGCGGGAATACCTGTATCTGTGATGACGTTGGGAATGTCATTCAGATTGCACAGATGCGTAAATGTCCGTTTGTTATATTTGGAATGATTCAGGAGGATATAACTGTTTTTTGTATTATTAAGAAGATAATTATACAGGGGTAATTGTGCGCGGTTCATAATAGAGTATCCGTACTCTAAATCTGCTCCATCTACTGTAAAAAAAAGTTTATCGAAATACAGTTTGCTGAGATTCGAAACAGTAGATTCGTCCAGGGTTTCAATGTGATTATTGCCTAAATGCACAATTCCGCTTAAAAGAAAGACGCGGATGTCATTATTAGATGCCAGCTCCAATGCCCCTGTTATGTTG
>SAMEA3387476__coassemble_1346_pt1 | contig 24873 bp, 25 predicted proteins | sample SAMEA3387476__metabat2_high_PE_011 | metagenome-assembled genome bin SAMEA3387476 (sample SAMEA3387476) | Felis catus | biome: Faeces | place: United Kingdom | collected 2012 | reverse complement strand
ATTTTCATAAAAAAGCCGGAAGGTAATCCCACGAAACAGCCAGCTTACCCTTATCTGTCCCTTCAGGCCGCTCATTCCCCCTTCCTCCGGCTTGCTGCCCTGTATCAGATACCGCACAGGACAGAACAGAAGCAAAAGAAGGACAGAAAGCAGAAGCGCACCTGCAATTCCCAGTATTATGAGTATAAATTTTATGATCAGCCACAGAATATGTAACATTCTTTCACCTGTTCTTTATATATTCTTTAATTTGAAATCTCCCGGTTTCCTGATAGCAGGCTTCTGCTATTTTTCCGGCAAGGTCAATGGCTTCGTCTTTTCCCTTTGCCATTGCAAGGATCAGAGGACAGAGGTCATATGCCGCCTTCTGCACGAGAACGACAGCCGGAATGATTTCCATAATATTATGGGGATTATGAGAAAGCGTCACAAGATAAATTCCGGGCGCTGCTTTTCCTCCGTTTATCTTCCCCTGAAGAGATGCCGAACCTTTCACGCCTTCTCCGATGTAGCAATGTTCCCACCATTTTAACATGACTTCGCCCTTTCTTATGATTCCCCTTTTTGCAGGAATCTAAACAGGGCTGCGTAAAACACAGCCCCTTTGTCAGTAATACTTATGCTGTCTTGCCCACAACCCGGCACTTCGCATTTCCAGATATTCCTGATACGCTTTTTCCACAATCTGTTTTTCATTGGAAAAGCGAAGCAGATGATAGATTTCGTGAAACTTATAATATCCGGAATCTACAAAATATTCCTCACGTTGAGGTCTGCTATGATAATTATCAGCCGTCATCAGATACCAGTGCACTTCCTTTGTCACCATGTCTTCCGGAACCGTAAAATTATACTGGCTCTTTCCCACATATTTCACAATGGACGCTCTGACTCCGGACTCTTCCCGCACCTCACGAAGAGCAGTCTGCTCATAGGTTTCCCCTGGTTCCACAGTACCCTTAGGCAGCACCCAGCCCTCGTAACGGTTCTTGTAAGACTTGTATAATGCCAGAATCTTACCACGATGAATTACCACACCGCCACAGCTCGTTGCTTCAATCATTTGCAATCCCTCCTGTAATGCGTGTGTATGTTATAAACTGTTTCCAGTATACCTCTTTTTCGGAAAACTGGCAACTATAATCATCATATTCTGTATATCAAAACAGCTTAATTGTAATAATATGCGTCAAAAATCTGTCCTGCAATAGGAACGGCAGCTTCGCTTCCTGTTCCTCCGTTTTCCACGATAATAGAAACTACAATATCCGGGGTATCCACATCGGAATATCCCACAAACCAGGAATGGCTGGAACCGTTTTCATCGAACTCGGCAGAACCTGTCTTTCCTGCCACTGTATATCCTCTTCCGTTTAATGCGGAAGCCGTTCCGTTTGTGACAACGCCCTGCATCAGTTTTCCCAGAAGATTTGCCTCGTTTGTGCTGATCAGGCGTTTATATACAGAAGCCTCCGTTTTTTTCACAGATTCTCCTGTCGTGTTTACTACCTCGTCAATCAAGGTCGGCTTCATCAGCACGCCTCCGTTTGCAATGGCACTTGTGATCAGCGCCATATGCGCCGGGGAAACAAGGGTATTTCCCTGCCCGATGGAAGTCTGCATAATAAGAGGAACTCCGGATTTTTTATCCAGGGTAAAACTGCTTGTTTTATAGGAAGTAAGAGGAAGCTTGCTGTTAAATAGAAGATCCTCTGCCGTATCTTTCAGAGAACCGCCGCCAAGATCCGTTCCCATATCTGCAAAAGCACAGTTACAGGAATTTGCAAAGGCAGAATAAAAGTCCTCCTGTCCGTGAACTGTTCCATTGTAACAATTAATCGTGTGCTCCTCCATTGTTATGCTCCCCTCACAGAGATAAGAATATCCCTCCAGACTTCCGTTTTTCCGGAAATAATCAAGGGCTGTCACGATTTTAAAGGTAGAACCCGGGGGATACGCGCCGTTTGTGGCTCTGTTTAAAAGACTGCTGTTTGTCTCATCATTCACAAGATAATCCCAGTTATCCGCAAGATAATTAGGGTCAAAATCCGGTTTGCTCACCATAGCAAGAATCCGTCCTGTGGAAGGCTCCATTACCACAACTGCTCCTCTTCTGTCTCCAAGCGCATTGTATGCTGCCGACTGAAGATTGACACTTAAAGAGGAAACAACCGTATCCCCCATATTTTTCCGCCCCAGGAACTCATTTTTCATCTGATCCAGGAAAAATTCATGGGAGCTTAAAAGCTGAAAATTTGCCTCGGACTCCAGCCCGCTTTTTCCGTTGGAATCATATCCTACCACATGGGCAAACATATTTGCATACGGGTAGCTTCGAACTTCTGTCCCGTCGTCGTATACATTTGTAGTCGCAAGGATTTCTCCGTCTGAAGACTGGATATTTCCACGGATCACCCGGTCGGAAAAGGTATCCTGTCTTGTATTATACGGACTGTTGATAAAGTCCTCGCTGACTGCCACATTAAAATAAACCACATATCCGATCAGGCTTAAAAAAATCAGAATAAAAAACCAGGAAACAAAGGTATACTCTCTGTTTCTCTTTCTTTTTTTCCTAACGGATTTCTGTTCTTTTTGCCGCGGATCTTTCTCTTGCTCTTCGTACTGCCTGTTTTCGTAATCTCTCAATTTCTTCGTCCTCGTCTTCCCTCAGAATATAAAGTCCCTGAATAATCGCGATCATCAATATGGTACTTAAAACCGAGCTTCCTCCGTAGCTTACAAGAGGCAGGGTCACACCTGTAAGAGGAATGAATTTTGCAGCTCCTCCGATGGTCAAAAACACCTGAAACGCATACTCTGTTCCAAGACCAAGAGCAATCAGCTTATAAAACGGATTCTTGATCCTGAGAGAAATATTTACAATCATAAGGAAAAAGCTCATACATACAAGAATGAGACAGATTGCAAAAATTCCTCCCATCTCCTCGCAGATCGCGCTGAAAATAAAGTCATTTTTTACAATGGGGATTTTTTCAGGAGAACCCTGGCAAAGCCCCATTCCGAACCAGCCTCCCGTTCCGATCGCAAAAAGAGACTGAACGATCTGATAACCCTCGTTCTGATATACAGCCATCGGATCTCTCCATGCGCTTACCCTCTGGCGTACATGTCCGAAAAGGAAATATGCAATGACAGCTCCAACAGAGCCTCCTCCCACGCCGATTCCAAGATATACCAGTTTCTTTGTAGAGACGTAGATCATGACAAGATATGCCACAAAGAAAATCACTGCGCTTCCCAGGTCTCTGGAAAGTACAAGGATCCCTACGTGAAGCCCTGCCACGATCGTCGCCTGAACAACCGTCCGGAAGGAATTATCTCTGGAAAGAAGGGCTGCCATAAAAAATACGAAGGTAATCTTGATCGCCTCGGAGGGCTGGAATCCCATAAGGGAAAGTTTTGCTCCGTAGCTTGTCTGCGCCAGCACAAAAACTGCGCCCAGAAGAACAATACCGATCCCCGCATACACCCAGGTAAGATTTTTAAGAAATTTCATTTTCCGTATCATAACCGGGATCACAAGGGCAACTGCGCTTGCGGCAGCCACAATTACAAGCTGCTTTGTTGCAGTGGGAAGATCAAGCCTGCACAGCATAATGAATCCCACGCTTAACAGCATACACATATTGTTCAAAAGCAGCAGGGACGCTTTTTTATAAAACACCCTGTATAAAATCTGGATCGCCGCAAAATATGCCATCATTTCCAGATAGAAGGTAATCACCTGAAAATTGTCCGTCTTTAAATAAATTACAAGAAATGCGGTAAAATCCATGAAAAAAATAAGTACAAGCTGCTGCCGCAGCGCTTCATTTTTTTCGTCTTCGTCCTGTCGTCTTACCATATAAAAGCAATGAAAGGTATACACCACCATAAGGGTAAGAATCACATATTTTGACAATTCTACAATTACATTAATCATACGCCTTACTCTGCTCCTCTTTTAAAATGTCCTTTCGTATATTCCCCCGGAGAAACCTTCTTCCCTTTTCTATAAGCAGTTACAAAATCCCGGCATATTTTTAAAGCCTCGTCCGCCTTCTCCATTGTAAAGGAAAGCCGCACCTTCTCTATTCCAAGCGCCTTTATCTGCCCTGCTTCTCCCAAAAGCCCGTAAGGAATACTGTTATAAATAATATTATAACAGGGAGTTTCCTCTTTTGTATTTTCTGTTTTCCAGGGACGGCACTCACAGGACGCGTAAAATTCCTTTCCGTACCTGTCTTTTAACCAGGCACCGCTCTCTTCTTTTCTGCAGCCATACAGATTTTTCTGTACGCACTGAGCAGACACCATAAGAGGAATATAGCCGTACACGATCATCTCACTGTCCCGATTATCCCTGTGGCGAAGCTCTCCCTCATTTAACTCAAAGGGAACCGTATTTCTCATAACGCCTTCTTCCCTCCAGAAGGAAACCGCCTCGTTGTTCCAGGCGTACATAGAAGCGTCAAGAACACAGAATTTTTCAAGACCTTCCCTCTTTAACATTCCATAGCTTTCCAGATTCCGCACAAGAAAGCCTTTCATTCCTCTTAAAAGCCACTCCCCTGCTGTCTCCAGAAAGCCTTCCGGCATTTCTCCCCGCACAATATGGGGAAGAGACAAATACATTTCCAGTCCGCGCTCCACGCCTTCGTCCAGAAGGTTTTTCATGACACGGAAGGGAAGATACATTCCTGATACCTCCGGTTCTCTAAAAAGCGCCTTTGCTGTCTCCAGATCTTCGCAGGAAACATAAAGAGAGATTTTCTCAGAAGGCGTGTTCTTCTTAAACGCTCTCCTGTCAGGAAGGGTTCCCTCTTCTCTTATCTTTGTTTCCAGACACGCCGCTTCCAGAAGAGAAAGCGCCTCTCTTCGCACCTCATTTAAAACCTTAACCGGAACAAAAATCCCCTCTTCCATCTCAACGTCCAGTTTTTCCCATATATAAGGGGTATTCCCAAGTTTCTCCATCTGCTGCCGTATCCGCTCTTCGTCCATAGGACGGTTCTGGGCAGACTGTACCTCTCCTGCTGTTGCGCACACGCAGATGTCTCTGAGGGATACCTCCAGTATAGCAGGACTTCCTGAAAAAAGACTTAATTTTCCCTTAATTTTTTCTTTTCTTTTTCTGATCTCAACAGCAGCGTCCCCGGTTTTCTTCTCGTTTTCAAATGCCATCATGGAAGGCCCGTTCTGCATTTCATAATATCCTCTGCAGGAACCGCCTCTGTTAAATACGTCCACCAGATACTTCATATCCTTTTCTTCTACATGGTACTCCTCTTTTTTGCAGGAAGATAGTATGTCCAGATACTTCCTGTACATAGAGGTGACGGCTGCCGTATATTCCGGCTGCTTCATTCTTCCCTCGATTTTAAGGGAAGTCACTCCCGCCTCCAGGATTTCCGGAAGAATTTCGATTGTATTAATGTCCTTTAAGCTTAACGGACAGATTTCTCTTCCGTTTTTATATTTTCCCTTTGTAAGCGAGGCCGCATAGGGAAGACGGCACGGCTGGGCGCATCTTCCTCTGTTTCCGCTTCTTCCTCCGAAAATACTGCTCATAAGGCACTGCCCCGAATAGCTGTAGCAGAGCGCTCCGTGAACAAACGCTTCGATTTCAATGGGACTTGCCATGTGCATTTTTTTAAGCTCCGTAAGAGAAAGCTCCCTTGCAGCCACTACTCTCGAAGCCCCTTTTTCTTCCAGAAAACGCATTCCCTCCGGTCCTGTTACCGTCATCTGGGTACTGGCATGAAGCGGAAGCTCGGGGAAGCATTTTTTTATAAAGGAAAACACCCCCAGATCCTGGACAATCACCGCATCCAGACCTTCCCTGTAAAAAGGAGAAAGATAAGCGAAAAGCTCTTCCTCCATCTCCCTGTTTTTCAACAGCGTATTTACGGTAAGATACAGCTTCTTTCCATGAATATGCGCCGTATTGATCGCCCTTAAAAGCTCCTCTTCTCCGAAGTTTTTCGCGTAAGCCCTTGCGCCGAACGCTGCGCCTCCCACATAAACTGCGTCTGCTCCTGCTCCGATAGCAGCTTCAAATCCCTCATAAGAGCCTGCAGGCGCCAAAAGTTCTATCTGTCTTTCTTTCAAAGTATTCCCTCTCTTTTATTTTACAAACATCTCCGGTTACAGAAAAAGGAGATTACCGAAGCAATCCCCCTTTGCATTTTTATTTTAATAATTCATCCATCTCTTTCTCCAGCTCATTGACCTTGCCTTCCAGAAGGCTTCTCTGCTCCAGCGCCTCCTTCTGGCTCTTCTCTGCTTCCTCAATCTGCATACGAAGAGAAATAAGCTCATGCTTTAAATCATACATCTCCTGATCCTTCTGGCGAAGGTCCTGCTCAAACATCTCCGCCTGCTTTTTTGCCTTAAAATAATCATCTGTAATATTCAGGCTCAAAAGCATATGCTTTGTCTCCACAGGCTGCCGGCTGTATCCCGGCATCTCTCCCAGCTCCTCCAGTTTATGGTTCATATAGGATGCCACTTTCTGAAAATATTCTGCAGATTCGTAGCCGCCAAGTGTAATAATCTTCCCGCCGATGATTACCTGTGCTGTGTTTTTTACCGCCATTCCGATAATCCTCCCTGTAACTTCATCGCTGCCAAGCAGCGTATTATCTTCTAATATAAATTGCATTCACACATATATCATATCAATTATACTCGAATTTTGTAAAATTGTATAGGATTTTTTACTTTATTTTCCTTCTTATTTTTCATTTTCCGGATAATCGAACCCGAGATGCCTGTATGCCAGCACAGTTGCCATTCTTCCTCTTGGTGTTCTGTTTATAAATCCATTCTGTAAAAGATACGGTTCATACACATCTTCCAGCGTGCCGGAATCCTCTCCGATAGAGGCTGCCAGCGTCTCCACTCCCACAGGGCCGCCGTTAAAATTCAAAATCATGGTCTTTAAAATTTTCCTGTCTGTCTGGTCAAGACCGTACTGATCTACCTCCAGAAGATCAAGGGCAAAACACGCCACCTCGTAACTGATCTTTCCATCGTATTTTACCTGAGCAAAATCCCTTACACGCTTTAACAGACGGTTTGCAAGACGCGGCGTTCCTCTGGAACGCTTTGCAATCTCCGCTGCCCCCCTCTCGTCTATCTCCACTCCCAGAACACCGGCGGAGCGAAGTACAATAACAGTAAGCTCCTTCTGATTATAAAACTCAAGATGGTGCATCACTCCGAAACGGTCACGGAGAGGCGCAGAGAGAAGCCCGGCTCTCGTTGTGGCTCCTACAAGGGTAAATTTAGGAAGATCCAGACGAATGGAACGGGCAGAAGCCCCCTTTCCAATCATAATATCAATGGCAAAGTCCTCCATTGCCGGATACAGTACCTCCTCCACCTGGCGGTTCAGCCTGTGTATCTCGTCTACAAAAAGAATATCCCCTTCCTGCAGATTATTTAAAATAGCAGCCATCTCTCCCGGTTTTTCGATTGCAGGACCGGAAGTGATCTTCATATGGACTCCCATCTCATTTGCGATAATCCCGGAAAGCGTCGTCTTTCCAAGTCCCGGAGGTCCGTAAAACAGCACATGGTCCAGCGCATCGTGACGCTGCTTTGCCGCCTCTATATAAATTTTCAGAGTGCTCTTTGTTTTTTCCTGTCCTACATAATCCTCAAGGGTCTGCGGACGAAGGCTTCCCTCAAGAGAAAAATCCTCCTCTGTCACATCTGTTGTAATAATTCTTTTTTCCATCATTCACTCTGCTTTCTCAGAAATTCTTTAATGCTGCCCTTAAAATTGCTTCCACATCCATAGAGGAAACGTCTCCAACCTTGCGCACAGCTCGAAGGGCGTCTGCGGCGCTGTATCCAAGTGCTACAAGAGCTTCCACTGCCTCCTGTCTGCCGTCTTCTTTTTCTGCTTCTCCAAGCTCTGCCTTTTCCTGCTCGTGGGCAAGCTTTAATTCAAAGGCGTCCTCAAGCTTTAATTTATCCTTCAGCTCAAGAATCATCTTCTGGGCTGTTTTTTTCCCGATTCCAGGCGCTTTTGACAGGGTTTTTACATCGTCTGACAAAACGGCAAAACGAAGCTCGTCCGCTGTGATCCCCGATAAAATTCCCATAGCGCCCTTTGGTCCCACACCGTTTACTCCCAGAAGCAGCCGGAACACAGACAGGTCGTCTTTTGCCAGAAATCCATAAAGCTGCATCACATCTTCCCTCACATGAAAATGGGTATGGATTTTCAGCTCCTCTCCCCCGTGAAGCCTTGACAAATCGCTTCCTGTCATAAATATTTCATAGCCGATACCGCCCGCCTCAATAATCGCGGCGCTCTCTGTTATATCCGCTACGATTCCCCTTATAAATGAAATCATGTTACTGCTCCAATTCTTATAAAATGTTTCTTAAAATATCTTTTGTATCATACCACAAGAAAAAACAAAAAGCAAATTCCCCTTAAAATCACTTTTAAGAGGAATCTGCTCTTTTATGTCAGGACCGGATACAGCCTCTCGGACATACCTCCCGGCATTTTCCGCAGTTTGTACATTTGGAATAATCAATATGTGCACAGAAATCCGTCACCGTAATGGCCCCCGCCGGACAGTTCTTCTCACATTTTTTGCAGCCGATACAGCCTGTCTCACAGGCTTCTGTCACAGCCTTTCCTTTTGCATGAGAAGCGCAGAATACTCTTGTCTTCTGCTCATAAGGCACAAGCTCAATCAAATGTCTCGGACATTTCTCCACACATTTTCCGCACGCCTTACATGCTTCCCTGTCCACAACCGCAACGCCGTCCACAATGTGAATGGCATCAAAGGGACACGCCTTTACGCAGCTTCCAAATCCAAGACACCCGTATGCACATGCCTTTGCTCCGCCGCCTGGCACAAACGCCATCATCTCGCAGTCCTGCACGCCTGTGTACACAAAGTTTTCTTTTGCCTTCGTACATGTTCCGCTGCATTTTACAAAGGCTGTCTGGCGCTCTGTCTCCACAACCTCCTGTCCCATGATCTCCGCGATCACTTTCGCCGCGGCATCTCCGCCTACGGGACAGCCGTTTACCGGGGCTTCCCCCTTTGCAATGGCTGCCGCAAGACCGTCGCAGCCGGGATAACCGCAGCCTCCGCAGTTATTTCCCGGAAGGGCTTCTCTTACTTTTACTTCCCGCTCGTCTGTCTCCACTGCAAATTTCTTTCCTGCAATTCCAAGAAAAACTCCTATAAATAATCCCACTGCCGCAACAAGAAGCGTCGCTGCAATAATTGCTCCAGCATTCATCCTGCCACCTCCTTAAATCAGCCCGGAAAATCCAAAGAACGCAATCGCCATAAGTCCTGCTGTAATAAGAACAATGGGGAATCCCTGGAAAGATTTCGGAATGTTGTTATACGCTATTTTTTCACGGATACCAGCCATCAGGATAATGGAAATGGTAAAACCTGCTGCTGTTGCAAATCCGTTTACCGTTCCCTGAAGAATGCTGTAATCCTTCTGTACATTGATAAGGGCAACACCTAATACGGCGCAGTTTGTTGTGATCAGAGGAAGATACACGCCAAGAGCCTGATAAAGAGACGGCATTGCTTTTTTCAGGAACATTTCCACAAACTGCACGAGCGCCGCAATGATCAGGATAAACACAATCGTCTGCAGATAGGTAAGATCTAAAGGTACAAGGATCAGCTTGTAAATCACACTTGTCACAAAAGAAGACAGGGTAATAACGAAAATAACCGCGCCTCCCATTCCCGCCGCCGTATTCACGCTTTTGGAAACCCCAAGGAAGGGACAAAGACCGAGAAACTGGCTTAAAACCACGTTATTTACAAGGGCAGAGCCTACGATAATAAGCAACAATTCTTTCATGACTCCTTACCTCCTTTTCCCCTGCACATAGTATTTCCGCAGGAAGCACAGCCTCCCTTACAGTCCGGATTGCTGGGGTCGATTCCCCGTTTTGCAGCTCCCATCTTAAAGCGGTTCTGTAAGGCAGAAAGACCTGCCAGTACAAAAAACGCGCCCGGAGCCAGAATAAAAATGGTAATCGGCTCATATCCTGCCTTTCCTGCAGCGGAATCCGCAAGAGGAAGGATCTGGTGTCCGAAAAGCGTTCCCGCACCGATCAGTTCCCGGACAGCGCCGATGCAGGTAATACTTACGGTAAAGCCAAGTCCCATGCCAATCCCGTCAAAAAGAGAGGCAATAGGTTTGTTTTTTGACGCATATGCCTCGGCCCTTCCGAGGATAATACAGTTTACAACGATCAGCGGAATATAAATTCCGAGAGCCGAATAAAGTGCCGGGATAAAGCCCTGTAATAAAAGCTGCACAACTGTTACAAAGGAAGCTACAACCACAATATACGCAGGCATACGCACTCTGTCCGGAATAAAATTCCGAAGAAGAGAGATCATCAGGTTGGATGCCGCCAGAATTACCATTGTGGTAAGACCCATGCCGATACCGTTTGTGGCGGAAGTGGTGATGGCAAGTGTGGGGCACATACCGAGCATCAGCACAAAGGTTGGATTTTCTTTTACTATTCCGTTATATAACCGTTCGCCAGGTGTATTTGCTTTCATTTGGAAGCGCCTCCTTTCACATATTGAAAGGCACATAAGCCGGCGTTCACTCCGTTTGTCATTGCGTTTGTGGTGATGGTCGCGCCGCTTAATGCGTCAATTTCTCCGTCTTCTTTCGCCCCGGTCTTTGTATAGGTAAATTTCTCTGCCTTTTTCTCCCGGAACTGGTTTTTAAATTCTTCGGTATCTGCCTTCATTCCAAGACCTGCTGTCTCAGATATGGATAAAATCGAAATCCCGTTTACGGTTCCGTCCTCCTGAATCCCCATAGCAAACCGAATATCTCCGCCGTAACCTTCTGATGTGGTAATGGTAAAGGCATACCCAAGCTCTTCTCCCTCTGCGCCTTTCGCCAGCATCACTTCGTCAATATTCTGCGCGCTGTAGCCATTTTCATCGAGAAAAGATTCCAGGTCTTTATTTTCCCCTTCACATACAGGCTCAAAAGAATCCGCAGATTCAAATACCGCCTCGTACGCCTCCTGTTTTGCAAGAAGCTCCTGTTTTTTAATAGGGTCTGCCGTAATGTCCTGTACTACTCCCAGAGCCAGACCGGACACAAGGGTAATAATAGTAATGGCTGCCGTATCTTTTACAATGGAACCTTTCATGCTTTTTTGCCCCCTTTCCCAAACGCCGTCGGGCGTGTAAAACGCTCAATCTGAGGCACAAGAATGTTGCAGAAGATAATCGCGTAGGATACGCCCTCTGCTGCTCCTCCAAAGAGACGGAACACAGCGGTCAGAATCCCGAGACAGCAGCCGTATACAAGCTGTCCTTTTTTCGTGATCGGCGTTGTTACATAATCGGTTGCCATAAACCAGGCTCCCAGCATAAGACCGCCCCCAAATAAATGGGTCAGAAGATAATTTACATCAAAGCCCATTCCGGAAAACAGCATATACAAAATGACAAACACGCCAAAGCTTCCGATATATGTAAGCGGAATCCGAAGGTCGATCACCTTAAATGCCAGAAGAATCACTGCTCCGATCAAAATGGCAATAACGGAAGTCTCGCCTATGGTTCCCTGAATATCTCCCACAAACATATGCAGGACGGAAACAGAAGAATCTGTAATCCCGTTTGCTTTTAAAGCTGCAAGAGGCGTTGCTCCGGAAACGGCGTCCACTGCGCCTCTGAAAGAATCAGAAACTGTAAAATCCGTCATTTTTCCTGCAAAGGAAATAAGAAGGAAACATCTCGCAGCAAGGGCAGGGTTCATAAAGTTCTGTCCAAGTCCTCCAAAAAGCTGTTTTACCACAATAATGGCAAAGGCGCTTCCCAGAACCGGAATCCAGAGCGGAATCCCCGCCGGCATATTTAAGGCAAGAAGAAGTCCTGTTACTGCCGCACTGAAATCTCCTATTGTTGTTTCTTTGTGCATCAGCTTATTATAAAGCCATTCAAAAAACACGCTTGACGCCACAGTCACAAGAATCACTGCCAGCGCACGCAGCCCGAAATTCCACACGCCGAACAGAGATGCCGGAAGAAGCGCGATCAGTACAAGCTGCATGATCTTACTTGTTGTCATCTTATCTCTCACATGAGGATTTGATGATACGTTTAACATTTCGCCCATTTTTCATACCCCCTCTACTTTTTCTTCCGGCTTGCCAGAACCATTTTTCTCATAGATTTAATGCTCTGTGTAAGCGGACGTTTCGCAGGACAGATATAGCTGCAGCAGCCGCACTCACAGCATTCCATTCCGTCAAATTTCTGGAAATTCTCCATATCCCCATGCTCTGCAAAGGTGGCAAGACGGGCAGGGATCACACCGCCCGGACAGACGCTTACGCATCTTCCGCAGTTGATGCATGCGGTCTGCCTTGCTTTGGAAACCGGATCTTCCTCAAGACAAAGACAGGCGGAAGTGGTTTTCGTACATGGCACATGAAGGTCGTACATGGCAAATCCCATCATGGGACCGCCTGCGATCACCTTGGAAACTCCCTCTTTTAATCCCCCGGCAGCTTCCACAACCTCTGCAAGGTCCGTTCCTGTATAAACCCTGAAATTTTTCGGCGTTCTGATGCCGTCTCCTGTCACAGTGATCACCTTATCCATCACAGGCTCTCCCAGAATCACCGCTCTGTAAATGGCAGCTACCGTATCTACATTATCAACTACACATCCAACATCAGCAGGAAGCATGGAAGAATTGATCTCCCTTCCTGTCGTGGCATAAATCAGGGTACGCTCTCCTCCCTGCGGATATTTCGTGAGAAGCTCCTTTACCTCCATTCTCGGAATATCCTTTACAAGCTCCTTCATTTTTAGAATACAGTCCGGTTTGTTATCTTCAATGCAGATATAGCCCTTTGCATTTTCAAAAAGAGTGAGCATAATGCGGAGCCCCTCTATAATCTCCTCCGGCTCGTCCAGCATTTTTCTGTGATTGCTTGTAAGATAAGGCTCGCACTCCGCACCGTTTACAAGAACATACTCTATTTTTTCCGGCATCTTTGGAGAAAGCTTTACATGGGTAGGAAAACCGGCTCCTCCCATTCCCACAACGCCTCCGTCCTGAATGCGCTTTAGAATTTCTTCTTTTGTAAGCTCCTCCAGTCTTGCAGGGACAAACTCTGTCTCTTCATATTTTCCGTCATTCTCGATAATAATGGAATTTGCCATTGTTCCCGTTGCTCCAAGGCGCATTTCCAGTCCCTTTACCGTACCGGATACAGACGAGTGAACAGGAGCGGAAACAAATCCTCCCGCCTCTCCGATTTTCTGCCCCCTTTTTACATGGTCCCCTTTTTGCACAACGGGAGCTGCCGGAGCTCCGATATGCTGTGAAAGAGGATAGACCATTTCTCCCCTGGGAAGACAGGGCTCTGCCGGGCTGTCTTTTGTAAGCGATTTTCCATCATAGGGGTGGACACCGCCCTTAAAGGTTAAAAAAGCCATTTCACGTTTCCTCCTTTATGTTAATTCTTTTTATCCTTTCTGTTTTTCAAGTGGCGCTCCTTGCGAATGCGATAGCCACGGTTCAGATGAGGATATGACCTCACAAAACGATGGGCATTGCGGCCAAGTCTGGACGCCATTGCCTCTTTTCTTTTCTGAACCTCAGCCGCAAACTCTTCTGTTACAGAGCTTCGCCGTTTGTCGATTTCCTTTAAAAACTCCAGATCCTCCAGACGCTCTTTTAAACTGTCAAGAGAAAGATCCCGAACCATTTCCGCAATCCCCATTTTCTCCCGGATTTTCATAACAATCTCATTCTGCATTTCATCAAGTGATTTCTCCCATACAGGAATCCTTGCATGAAGCTTGGAAGCAGCCACTGCTGAAAAGCAAAAATCAACCAGCCAGTAAATCCCTATGGCTGTCACTGCAATTTTTCCCGCGATCACAGGATACAGACCTACGATGCTTTCCACTACGGGGTGAATGATCCGAAACAGAGCCACTGCAAACACGCCCCAGCCAAGGGATACCCACAGGCAGATCCGCCCCTGAAAATTATATTTCTGGTCGCTGTAATCCCACCAGGAGGTATGGAAAATGCTTTCCATCAAAACAGCCGTAACATATTCCAGTGCAGTTGCTACAATAACACCTCCTACATACAAAAGAAATAAATTGTCGCTTACCGGTTTCAGGATAAGATACACAGACAAAGCGCCAACTCCATAGATGGTGCAGAAAGGTCCGCTCACAAACCCTCTGTTTACAAATTTACCATGCTTTGCAGATACGTATCCTGTTTCCCACACCCAGCCCAAAAAGCTGTAAATAAAAAACCAGTTGAGAATATGATAAATATCTACTCCTCGAATTGTAAAATCCCACATATTTTTCCCTTTCTTTTTTATATATTCTGACGAATTGGTTATTTATACTATAACTCTTTTTATGAAAAAATTCACTACCCAAATTTTATTTTTTTGTGTATAATTAAATACAATCTATGAAAGGTAATTAATTCACATGCTTGTTAAAAAAATGCCTATTTTACAGTGGTTTCCGGGGTCTGAGACTGTTAAAAACTTATCGTTCCCAACAGGTTTTAGAGAAAGTTTTCAGCCCGTTTTTTATGATATTGAAACAACCGGACTATCACGAAATTCCACTTTTTGTTATCTGATCGGAGCAGTCGCTTTTGAGGACGGAAAATGGCAGATGTACCAGTGGTTCGCACAGAGAGAACAGGACGAACCTCTTCTCTTAAAGGAATTTTCCCGTTTTCTTTCCTCCGCGTCTGTGACAATCCAGTATAACGGAAATCAGTTTGACCAGCCTTATCTTGAGGAACGGTATCGAATCCATAAATTCCCCTCTCCCTTTGAGGAAAAACCTTCCTTTGACCTTTACCAGGTCTTAAAGCCTCTGAAATTCCTTTTAAAGCTTCCGTCTATGAAGCAGCCGGCTCTGGAAGAATTTTTATCCCTGCCGGTCCGTACATATATGGACGGACACGACTGTATCCGGCTTTTTCGAAATTATTTAAAAAGTCAAAATCCGGAAGCTGCCGAGATACTTATGGGACATAACCAGGAGGATTTACAGGGACTTGGACAGATTCTTTCAATGACGTCTTATCTGAATATAAAAGAAGGGAAATATGAGCCGGAAGAGGCGGTTTTTGACGGGGAACATCTTCTCATGACTGTCAGACTTTCTGAAGCCCTTCCTGTTCCCTTTTCAAACGGAACAACTGATTTTTACATAAAAGGAGAAGATACGCTTCTGCGCCTGATCATCAGGACAAAGAATGGACAAACGAAACAGTATTATCCCAATTTTAAGGATTATCACTACATTCCTTCTGAAGATACGGCAATGCCAAAATCTTTAAGTGCCTGCCTGGACAAGTCTCTCAGAAAAGCTGCCCGACCTGAGACCTGCTACACCTGGTTCGACTGCTCCGGAGCTTTTCTTACAAACAAAAAACAGCAGCTTTCTTATCTTAGAAATACACTGCCGTTTCTTCTTGGAACTTTAAAATAAAATCTGTTTTCCATATCGTCTGAATACAATAAGGGACTGCATTTCTGCAGTCCCCTTCGTTTATCGCCTTATAAGATTATTCTTCTTCGGAATCCTCTTCTGCCTGCGCAGGAGCTTCCAGAGCTTTCATGCTCAGGCTGATCTTTTTCTCTTCTTCGTTGAAATCAACAACCTTAGCTTCGATTTCCTGTCCGATGGAAAGAACGTCTGCCGGTTTTGCAACGTGCTCTCTGGAAATCTGAGATACATGAAGAAGTGCATCTACGCCAGGTGCAAGCTCAACGAATGCGCCGAAGTCTGTCATACGTGCAACTTTTCCTGTCACTACATTGCCTACTGCAAATTTCTCAGATGCGGAAAGCCACGGATTCTCTTCCGGGAATTTTAAGGAAAGAGCAATCTTGTTTCCGTTGATTTCTTTAATAAGAACTTTAACCTGATCGCCTACGTTGAATACTTTCTTCGGATTTTCTACTCTGCCCCAGGACATTTCGGAAATGTGAAGAAGTCCGTCTGCTCCGCCAAGGTCGATGAATGCACCAAAATCTGTCACATTCTTAACAACACCTTCTACTGTATCGCCAACATGGATTCTCTCCATAAGCTCTTTCTGTTTCTCTGCTTTTTCAGCAAGAAGAAGCTGTTTGCGGTTACCGATAATACGGCGTCTTCTCGGGTTAAACTCTGTGATTACAAATTCGATTTCCTGATCTGCATATTTGGACAGATCTTTTTCGTATGTGTCGGATACAAGGCTTGCAGGAATAAATACTCTTGCTTCCTCTACGTTTACACATAAGCCGCCGTCCAGTACCTGAGAAACGGTTGCTTTTAATACTTCCTGGTTTTCAAATGCTTCTTCCAGGCGTTTGTTTCCTTTTTCTGCTGCAAGTCTCTTGTAAGTTAAGATAACCTGACCTTCTCCGTCATTTACCTTTAAAACTTTTGCTTCCATAGCATCACCAGGATGTACGACCTCTGCAAGCACAACGCTTGAATCGTTTGAGTATTCATTCTTTGTGATGATACCGTCTGCTTTATAGCCGATATTCAGGATGATTTCATCTTCCTTTACATCGATGACCGTACCCTGTACGATTTCTCCATTTCTGATAGTCTTTACGGAATCTTCCAGCATCTGTTCAAAACTTAATTCTGACATGTTCTTGAACCTCCTCAATAATTTTCTTTGGGGTGGAAGCCCCTGCTGTAATACCTACAAAACTACTGCATTGGAACATTTCAGAATCCAAGTCTACAGGTGTTTGTATATAGTAAGTATTTCCACATTCCTTTTTGCATATTTCAAACAGCTTTTGAGTATTGGAACTGTGCCGGCCTCCTATGACCAGCATAGTGTCTACCTCTCCGGCTATACTTCCTGCTTCTTTCTGCCGTTCTTCGGTAGCATTACAAATAGTGTTTAAAATATTTAGAATATTTAAAACATTATTATCATACCTCTTTTTGCGAAGAATTTCAACTAATTCTTGAAATTTGTTGTAATTAAATGTCGTCTGTGACACTACGCACAGCTTTTTGCCCTCAGAAGGCACAAAATCTTCTGCTTCCTGTACATTTTTTATAACGGTATACTCCCCGAGACACCAGCCGCAGATGCCTTTTACCTCAGGGTGCTCTTTATCACCTATGATAATAATGTGGCTTCCCGCCCTGCTCTCCCGCTCCACGATCCTGTGTATTTTAAGGACAAAGGGACAGGTTACATCTACATAAGAAAGCCCCAGGCGTGTAAGTTTATCGTATACCTCTTTTCCCACACCATGAGAACGGATCACAACAGTTCCCTCAGAAAGCATTGAAAGCTCCTCTTCCGATACAACAGCCACGCCTTTTTTCTCAAGGTCGGAAACAACCTCTTCATTGTGGATGATCGGCCCCAGAGTATAAATAGGGGAAACGCCGGAATCAATCAGCTCATACACTTTATCCACAGCCCGCTTTACTCCAAAACAGAATCCGGCTGTCTGTGCAACCTTTACCTTCATCTCAGCTTCTCACCTTTTCTCTGTAAATCCTGATGATTTCTTCTGTTACCTCTTCAATCCCCATATGGGAAGAATCCACAAGAACGGCGTCCTCCGCCTGCTTAAGAGGAGAAACCTCACGGTTCATATCTCTTTCGTCTCTTGCGATAATGTCTTTTTTGATTTCCTCAAGGTCACAGGATTCTCCCTTTTCTGTCAGCTCCTGGTATCTGCGCTGCGCTCTTGTATCTGCGCTTGCGGTCAGGTAAATCTTTACATCTGCATTCGGAAGAATAGTAGTTCCTATATCCCTGCCGTCCATTACCACGTCGTTCTGCGCTGCAAGATTTCTCTGAAGGGAAAGAAGTTTCTCTCTCACCTTTCCGTTTGCGGAACTCACAGACGCCATTTTTCCCACTTCCTCTGTACGAAGATAAGAAGTTACATTTTCCTCTCCGAGAAGAACCTGCTGCTCTCCGTTTTCATAGCAGATGGAAATTTCCGCGCCCTGACATTTTTCCTCGATTTCTTTCGGATTCTCTCCTGTCACATGGTTTTTCAGAAGATAATATGCCATCGCTCTGTACATGGCTCCTGTGTCCACATAAATAAAAGACAGCTCTTTCGCCACTTTTCTGGCTATGGTGCTTTTTCCGGCTCCTGCCGGACCGTCAATCGCAATATTACAACCCATTTTTCTATCCTCCTCTGTTACTGAATTGCCTGCGCTGCCAGATATGCCGTAGACCAGGCAATCTGCAGATTATATCCGCCTGTCACTGCGTCCAGATCAAGAACCTCTCCTATAAAATAAAGATTCTTTACTTTTTTGGATTCCATCGTGCCCGGCTGTACTTCTTTTACTGACACGCCGCCTCTTGTAATAATGGCTTCCTTAAATTCTCCCATCCCTGTAATCGTAAATGGAAAAGCCTTTACAATTTCTTCAAATCCAAGACGTTCCTCCCTGGAAATTTCATGAATTTTTTTATCTCCGGGAATCCCGCCAAGCTCCAGCATAACAGGAGTCAGGGAAGAAGGAAACAGTACGCCGATCACATTTTTAAACTGTTTATTCTGTCCGGCTTCAAATTCCCTTAAAACCCTTGCGTCAAGCTGTTCCTTTGTAAGAGCCGGCTTCAGGTCAAGATACCCTCTGCACTCTCCCTTTTTTAGCCACCTTCCCACATGGGCGCTGGCAGAAAGGATCATAGGTCCTGTCACACCAAAATGGGTAAACATCATTTCTCCAAAATCCTGATAAATCGTCTTTTTTCCGCATTTTACAGTAAGCGCCACATTTTTAAGAGAAAGCCCCTGCAGTCTGGGAATATAATCCTCTTTTGTGCGGAGCGGCACAAGGGACGGCTCTATTTCTGTTACCTTATGCCCCATTTCTTTTGCAAACCGGTATCCGTCTCCTGTTGAGCCTGTCGCCTGATAGGAAAATCCGCCTGTCGCCACGATCACACTGTCTCCGGAGAGGAAATTTCCATCTTTCAGAACCACTCCTGTGACTATTCCATTCTCTTCTTTTATTTCCTTTACCTCTGTGTGAAGATGGATTTTGGCACCTGCCTTTTTCAGCGCCCGCTCCAGTCCTCTGATAATATCAGAAGAGTGGTCAGATTCCGGGAACACTCTGCCGCCCCGCTCTACTTTGAGGGGAACGCCAAGCTCCTCAAAAAACGCCATCACGTCCTGACTGTTCCAGGAATAAAAGGCGCTGTAGAGAAATTTGGGATTCTGCATCACAGCAGGAAACAGTTCCTCTGTGTCACAATTATTTGTAACATTACAGCGTCCCTTTCCTGTAATATAGAGTTTCTTGCCCAGTTTTTCGTTCTTTTCCAGAATATGGACCTCATGGCCATTTCTCGCAGCGTGAACGCCTGCCATCATGCCGGCGGCTCCTCCGCCGACAATCAATACCTTGCTCATGAAAGTACCTTCCTTAATTTTTCTTTATAATCCAGTAAGGGAGCCTGCTATTGCAAGCTCCCTGTAGTTCTTATTAAACCGGATATGCTCCGTTTTTCTTGTCTGCTGCTGTTTCATCAACCTTTGTCTGCTGTGCCTGACGATATTTGAAGAAATCAGTTGCAACCTGCGGGAACAGCGCGTAGGAAAGAACGTCCTCGTCCTGCTCCTTGTACTGTGCCATTTCGCTTTCCAGCTTATCCAGCTCATTGTCAAGCAGGTCTGCCGGACGGCATGTGATCGGCTCTACATCGCCGATACATTTTTTCTGTACTTCTGCGTTGAACGGTTTTGCTGTTGCGCCGTATTTTCCGCTTAATACATCTTTTGTCTCTTTTGTAACCATCTTGTATCTCTCGCCCATAAGAACATTGAATACAGCCTGTGTACCAACGATCTGAGAAGACGGAGTAACAAGCGGCGGCTCGCCAAGATCTTTACGTACACGCGGTACTTCTTCCAGAACATCGTAGAATTTGTCTTCTGCGTGCTGTTCTTTTAACTGAGAAGTAAGGTTGGAAAGCATACCGCCCGGTACCTGGTAAAGTAAAGTCTTGATGTTTACGCCAAGGTTCTTCGGATTTAACAGACCGCTGTCAAGAGCTTCGTCACGCATTGGACGGAAGTAGTCTGCGATCTCAGCAAGAAGCTGCTGATCAAATCCTGTATCGTATGGTGTTCCCTTGAAGGTTTCTACCATAACCTCTGTTGCAGGCTGGGAAGTACCAAGTGCAAATGGAGACATTGCAGTATCGATGATGTCAACGCCTGCCTCTACTGCCTTTAAGTAAGTCATGGAAGCAACGCCTGATGTGTAATGTGTGTGAAGGTCGATCGGGATCTTCACAGTTTCTTTCAGGGCTGTTACAAGCTCTGTTGCCTTATACGGAAGAAGAAGACCAGCCATATCTTTAATACAGATAGAATCTGCGCCCATTTCCTCAATGCGTTTTGCAATGCCTGTCCAGTATTCCAGTGTATACGCATCTCCCAGTGTGTAGGAAAGCGCTACCTGTGCGTGTGCTTTTTCTTTGTTTGCTGCAGAAACGGCTGTCTGAAGGTTTCTTAAGTCGTTCATACAGTCAAAAATACGGATAATGTCAATTCCGTTTGCTGCAGATTTCTGTACGAAATACTCTACTACGTCGTCTGCGTAAGGACGGTATCCAAGGATATTCTGTCCACGGAAAAGCATCTGTAATTTTGTGTTCTTGAATCCGTCACGAAGCTTACGAAGTCTTTCCCACGGATCTTCCTTCAGGAAACGAAGGGAAGCGTCAAATGTTGCGCCGCCCCAGCACTCTACTGCATGGTAGCCGACTTTATCCAGTTTATCTACGATCGGAAGCATCTGCTCTGTGCTCATACGTGTCGCAATTAAAGACTGGTGAGCGTCACGCAGAATGGTTTCCACAATTTTAACAGGTTTTTTTTCAATTTCTGCCATTGTTCTACTCCTTTTTATTTTTTTATAACAAGGAAGTTCGATTCACGAAATTCGACCTTCGCTTACACGCCGAAAATAGCCATAAAGGTTCCGGCAGCTACTGCTGTACCGATAACACCGGCTACGTTTGGTCCCATAGCGTGCATTAACAGGAAGTTTGTAGGATCTGCTTCCGCACCTACCTTCTGAGATACACGGGCAGCCATCGGAACGGCAGATACACCTGCTGAACCGATAAGCGGGTTGATTTTTCCGCCGGAGAGCTTGCACATAACCTTACCAAGCATAACACCGCCGAATGTACCAAAGGCAAAGGCAACAAGACCTAATACTACGATTTTCAGGGTATCTACATTTAAGAATGCCTCTGCACTTGTAGAAGCACCTACGGAAGTACCCAGAAGAATAACTACGATATACATAAGAGCATTGGATGCTGTTTCTGTAAGCTGTTTTACAACACCACACTCTCTGAAAAGGTTACCAAGCATCAGCATACCTACAAGCGGAGCTGTTGTTGGCAGAATCAGACAAACAACGATTGTGATCACGATCGGGAACAGGATTTTTTCCAGTTTGGATACCGGACGGAGCTGTTCCATTTTAATCTTACGCTCTTTCTCTGTTGTAAACGCCTTCATGATCGGAGGCTGGATGATCGGCACAAGTGACATATAAGAATATGCCGCCACCGCGATCGGTCCCATAAGAGCTGTCTGTCCAAGCTTACCTGCAAGGAAGATAGATGTAGGACCGTCTGCTCCACCGATGATGGAGATTGCTGCTGCTGCTTTTCCGTTGAATCCAAGGAAGATTGCAAGGAAGTAAGCTACATAAATACCAAGCTGTGCCGCTGCACCCATAAGGAAGCTCTTCGGGTTTGCGATCAGCGGAGCAAAGTCTGTCATGGCACCTACGCCCATGAAGATCAGAGATGGAAGAATACTCCACTCGTCCAGGATATAGAAGTAATGAAGAAGTCCGCCCACTCCATTTGACATATCTTCCGGTCTTGCCATAATATCAGGATAAATATTTACAAGAAGCATACCGAAAGCAATGGGAACGAGAAGCAGCGGTTCAAATCCGTGACGGATTGCCAGGTATAAGAACACACATGCCACGATTATCATCAGATAGTTGCCCCATGTCAGATTAAAAAATGCAGTCTGATGGATCAGGTTGGACACGGTATCTACTACATAAGACATTTGATTCCCTCCCGTCTTAGTTCATTGTTGCTAAAGTATCTCCGTTTTCTACAGACGCACCTTCTGCAACATCAATACTTGCAATTGTGCCGTCCTGAGGAGCTACTACCGGAATTTCCATTTTCATGGATTCCAGAATCACAACACTGTCACCGGCTTTTACTGCCTGTCCTGCGGAAGCTACAACTTTTACAACTTTACCCGGTACAGAAGCAGTAACTTTTACTGCGCCAGCGCCTGCTGCAGGAGCTGCTGCCTTTGGAGCTGCTTTCGGTGCAGCCTTTGGTGCTGCAGGAGCGGAAACGCTTCCTGTCTCTTCCACTGTAACTTCATATGCTGTTCCGTTTACAGTAATTGTATAACTTTTCATTTTAAAATCCTCCTAATGTCATTTATCTTTTTTTACGATTTACTTTACGGATAGAACGGACAACAAATCCGTCTGTACTTGTTCCTTCGCTTGCTGCGATCGCTGCGGAAATTACGGCGATAAGCTCTGTATCGTCTGTCTCTTCCTGTACAGGAGCCACAACAACAGGTGCCGGAGCCGGCGCTTCCTTTTTCTCCTCTTTCTTGCCGCCGAAGATCATCGGCACAAATTTAAAGAGGTAAATAATAAAGGAAAGGAAAATCAGCATGATAAATACAGTTCCAAGTCCCATTACTGTATTTAAGCCTGCTCTCTGTAAAGTAACGCCCATAGGATACTGTACATCTACAGTCATGGAAAGCGGCGTACCCTGCTCGTCAAACAGGTAAACAAAATTTGCGTCTGCTTTTTCAAAGAGGACCGGTACAGTTACTGTATACTGATCATCTGCAAGCACGATTTCTGTTTCTCCTGCTTTTCCCTGGTCTGCGCTTTTCTCTCCAACTTCTTCCAGTGAGCCTTCCCATGCTTCCATTGCAGACACGGTAAATTCGTCACCGGATTCGATATAAGCGTCGATCTCTTCCTCGGAAAGAGGAATAATTGTCTCAGTAAGCCCTTCCGCTGTAGCAATAAGAGCTTCTTTTACGTTGGCATCGATTTCCTCTTCTGCCCACACAACGGCTGTACCGGCTACTGTAAGAGACGCCGCACAGGCTGCTGCTGCAAGGACAGCGGAGATTTTCTTAAAAATATGCTTCATATGCTTCACCTCGCTCAGACCGTTCCGTGTTTTTTAGATGGGCGGTCTTCTCTCTTTGTGAACAGCATTTCAAATGCTCCGATTACATATTTTCTTGTATCAGCCGGAGAAATCACAGAATCCACATAGCCTCTTGCTGCTGCGGAAGCCACGCCGGACTGAAGTTCTCTGTACTGTGCTGCTTTTTCTTTTAATGTTGCAGCGTCTGCATCAGCGTACATGATCTTTGCTGCAAGGTCTGCGTCCATCATTCCGATTTCTGCATTTTCCCATGCAAATACCATATCTGCGCCTGTTGCTTTGCTGTTCATTGCGATATAAGCATTTCCGTAAGCTTTTCCAATGATCACATTTACCTTCGGAACAGTTGCGTCTGCGAAAGCGTGAACCATCTCACCTACAGATTTTGCCATCATCTTTTCGTTGCAGAGAGTTGCTTTAAATCCGGTTACGTTTGTAAGAGTGAGAACCGGAATCTCAAAAGCGTCACAGAATTTCACAAATTCTGCTGCTTTTCTTGCGCCTCTTGCAGAAAGGCTTCCGTCAAATTCTTCTGCCTTGTTTCCTTCCTCGTCATAAATCTCGCTTCTGTTTGCAACAGCGCCCACAGTTGCTCCATTTAAACGCATAAAGCCTGTTACCACATCTCTTCCGTATGCGTCTTTTGTTTCAAGGAAGATACCGTTGTCTGCGATTCTGGAAAGTGCAAGGGCTGTGTCACCTGCACAGTTTGCGATGTCTTCACATACGCGGTTTAAGTCGTCTGTGCACTCAACAAAAGAATCGTTGTCTTCGTTATTAGATGGAAGAAGGCTTACAAGTGCACGGATTTTTCCGATCACTTCTTCTTCTGTTCCAACACCGTCGATCAGACCTGTCTCTTCGCTCTGGAATTTTGCGTCAGATGTATCGCATTTGGAAATATGATTTCCTTCCAGTGCGTTCGGGCTGTTTACAAACATTTTACCTTTTTTCTCTTCTACAAAAGTAAAGTCTGTAAGAGCCGGAAGAACTGCCATACCGCCGCCGCATGTTCCGAAAATACCGGTGATCTGCGGAATTACTCCGGAAGCAAGTGTTGCTTTCAGATAAATTTCTCCGAAAGCTTCCAGAGCGTCTGTCGCCTCCTGGAGACGAAGACCTGCACAGTCAACAAGTCCGATTACAGGAGCGCCTGTCTTCATTGCCATATCATACAGTCTGGAAATTTTCTTTGCGTGCATCTCGCCTACTGTTCCGTTTAATACGGAAGCGTCCTGGCTGTACACGTATACCAGATTCCCGTCAATCACACCATATCCGGTAATAACTCCGTCAGAAGGTGCTTTTTTTTCAGCCATGTTGAAATCTGTAGTTCTGGCTGTTACACTTTGTCCGATTTCAACAAAACTGTTTGCGTCCAGCAAAGAAGTAATTCTTGCGCCCGCTAAGCTTTGTGTTGCATTACTCATTCTAGTTTGCCCTCCATTTTATAAAAATTTTAAAAGTATAACCAAAAATTTAGCCAATTCTAATTGTACCTTTTTTTCTACAAAATTTCAATAGCTTTCCCACTTTTTATTT
>SAMEA3387476__coassemble_1297_pt1 | contig 26839 bp, 28 predicted proteins | sample SAMEA3387476__metabat2_high_PE_011 | metagenome-assembled genome bin SAMEA3387476 (sample SAMEA3387476) | Felis catus | biome: Faeces | place: United Kingdom | collected 2012 | reverse complement strand
AGATTACTCTGATAGATCCTTTTCTTTTAATGATCTTGCATTTTTCGCAGATCGGTTTTACAGATGATCTTACTTTCACTGGAAATCCTCCTTCCGTAAATATAGCATTAAAATCTGCAGTTTCCAGGCGCACGTATACAGGGTATACGCGCGCTTGCAATATATATTATCACTGCTTGCCACAAAATGCAAGGATTTTTTTATTTTTTTCATTTATTTTCCCGATCTGCTCACAGGTGACTATTTTCCCTGGAAAATCTGTGCGATTGGGGAATCTTCTGAAAGGATTACTGTCTTATCTTCACCCTTCATGGAATTTTTCAGCGCGTCCAGACTTCTCACAAAAGAATAGAACTCGCTTCTCTCCGCTTCCCCGTATGCCTGCGCAAGAATTTTCATATACTCCTGCTCGCCTTCCGCCTCTAAAATTTCAGCCTTCTTTTCCGCCTCTGAAATTTTAATTGCAATTTCCTTATCTGTCGTATTTCGGATCACCTTCGCCTCAGAGCTTCCCTGTGCCTTATATGTAGCCGCAATATTATCTCTCTCCGAGATCATACGCTCATATACTGCGTCCTTATTATCTTCCGGAAGGTCAAGCTGCTTTGTTTCGAACATCAGAAGATCCACGCCGTACTGCTCCATATTATCTCCGATAGACGCCATAACCGCGTCAGACAGTTCCCCATCCCTGCTTGTGATCACTTCGTCCTGTGTCATGCTGCTGATCACGTTTTTGGTCGCATTATATACGGCTGTGTTAATTCTGCTCTCTCCGCTTTCTATAGAAGAATTTAAGGTCTGTGCAAATTTAAGCGGATCCTCAATCTTCCACAGCACATAGCTGTCGGAAATCATAGTCTTTTTGTCTTTTGTGATCACATCGGAAGGAGACAGGTCATAGAGAAGCGTCTCTTTTGGAAGCGTTGCCGTCGTTTCCACAAAAGGAATTTTCAGACTGATTCCCGGAGAACTTATAACTCTTTTTACTTTTCCGAACTGGCGCACAAGTTTATACTCATTCTGCGCTGTCACTGTAACAGATGCTGCTGCTCCGATCAGAACTGCCACACTGCCTAAGATGATAAATAATTTTTTATTTCTCATTGTTTTTCCTCCGTATTATTCTGTCCTGTTGCCGCATCAGAAGCCGGCTGCTGTTCTGCATCTTCCTTTGCCTCTCCGCTGTTCTCTCCTGAGAACGGCTCGATCGGAAGAAGCTTCTGTACTCCGTCGCCGCTGTCGATAATGATTTTCATATCCGGCAGAACGTCTTCCATTGCCTCATAAAACATACGCTGCATCGTCACTTCCGGATTCTTGCTGTACTCTTCATACATAGCGTTAAATCTTGCAACCTCTGCCTCTGCCTCATTGATACGAACCTGCTTCTGGGCTTCTGCGTCCTGAATGATCTGGTCTGCCTGTGCCTCTGCCTCAGGAAGCTTTTCATTTCTGTATTTATTTGCATTGTTTACTGCCGTTTCTTTTCCCTGCTTTGCAGTTTCCACAGCCTTAAACGCCTTCATAACCTCCTGTGTTGGAGGCTCGGAATCCTGGATTGTAATATTTACAAGCTGGATCCCTATATCCTGCGTTTCCAGGCTCTTCATGATCATCTCTTTGATTTTCCCCTGGATCTCACTCTTTCCTGTTGTGAGCACATCATCTACGTTGTAGCTTGCGATCACCGTACGGATACAGCTCTGGGAAATATTTTTAAGAATCGCCTCCGGCTCTCTGGCAGAATACAGATATTTTACAGGATCTGCGATGCGATATTCCACAAAGAAATCTACATCGATAAAATTATAGTCTGACGTGATCATGATACCTTCCTGATTGACTGTCTCGTTGCTCTCCATGTCATAACCAATAGGAAATCCCTGAATTGTAGTATTTACTTTCTCCACCTTCTGGATAAACGGTATCTTAAAATGAAGCCCCGTCTCCGTCACTGCTTTTGGAACACCGAAGGTGGTAAGAACTGCCTGCTCCTGCTCCTGAATCTGATACGTTGCATCTGTTGCCATAATGCCCACTACTGCAAGTCCGGCAACGCCTGCGATGGCGCGTTTAAAATGTTTTCCGGGCTTCGGCACTTTTACTTTTGAAAACTTGTTGTTTATTCCATTCTGAAATTCGTTCACTGTTTTCCTCCTTCTCATTATGAAAAACTTATTGCTGCTCTTCTGAAAGAAAAGAAAAAAAGACTTTTGTCCTGGACACACATTCTCTGTGTCTCAAAACAAAAGTCTCGCTGTTTATGTCATATTGCGGGTAATTCTATATACCGTTCTGACGCATATATGTACCATTCTTTTGCGAAAACAAGTCCAGCTTTCCAAAAAATGATGGCCGCTACTCCCTTTTCTTTGTACAAGATATTACCATACTTTTTTCAGAAAATCAAGCATTTTCTACCTCATTTTTCAGAGGAATCGAGGAGGCAGCTCCTGGTCTTGAAACGGCGATAGACGATGCCTTTGCCGCCAGGGCAAGTCCCTCCTGCACCGGTTTTCCATCTATAATGGAAGAAATAAAATATCCGGTAAACGTATCTCCTGCTGCCGTTGTATCCACTGCCTTTACCTTGTAAATTTCCTGATGATAAATTCCTGTATCGTCCTGGTATACAGAGCCTTCGCTTCCAAGTGTCAGCACAACAGAAGAGTGCGGATATTTCTCTTTCATTTTCTCCAGGATTTTCTCCGGCTCCTGTTCCCCTGTAATCTGCTCTCCCTCAATTTCATTTACAAGAAACAGGCTTACTTTCGTAAGGTCGCATTCCTCAAGAGCGCTGTCGTAGGGAGAAGGATTTAAAATGATCATCATTCCTTTTTCGTATGCGGAATCTATGATATAAGAAAGCTCATTGATCTCATTCTGGAGAAGAAGCATATCTCCTTTATCAAAGTTCTCAAGAACCTCATCTACAAAAGCCTTTGTCATACAGCGGTTTGAGCCGCCAAATAAAAGAATGGAATTCTGTCCGTTTTTATCCACCTGGATCATGGTGTGTCCGCAGGGACCTTCCACTCTTTTTACAAACTGTGTATTCACCCCGTTTTCTCTGCATGTATCAAGAAGAGCGTCTCCCCCCTCTCCCACAAGACCTGCGTGATATACGGGGATTCCCGCCTTTGCAAGAGCGATAGACTGATTTAAGCCCTTTCCTCCGCAAAATACGTTTCTCTCTGATGATGCCAGCGTTTCTCCCGGAATCAGAATATGATCTACCTGATATACATAATCCACATTCATAGAACCAAAGTTCAATACCTTCATACTGTAATACCTCCCGTTAATTAATAGAAACCTCTCCTGCAATATCTACAGAAAAATATTCTCTGATCTCCCGAATATCCTCCGTCTGTCCCAACACCCACATAAGCTTTGTAACAGCCGCCTCTGCCGTCATATCATACGCCTGGAGCACTCCGCTTTTTAAGGCTTTTCTTCCTGTTTCGTACACCGACAGATTACTTCCCTCATATCTGCACTGGCTTCCTGCAAGAATGACCATGCCATTATCAATGGCTTTTCCTGCTGCGCCGATAAAATCATTTTTCAGAAACGGCATTCCTCCCAATCCAAACCCTTCCAGATATACGCCTCTATATCCCTGCTCCTGAAGATATTCTAATATCGAAGGATTTATCCCCGGATACAGTTTTAAGAGAAATACTTTATCGGAATATGATGTCTGGGGACGAAAAATCCCTTTTTTCTCCACAAGATTTTCTTTTTTTATATGAAGTCCGAGAGAACTGATTTCCCCAATATATGGATAGTTAATGCTCTCAAAAGCATCAAAGCTCATGGTGCGTACCTTCGAGGCACGACACCCCAGCATGACCTTTCTATTAAATGCTACAAACACTCCGGGACAGCCACTTGCCGCCATATGAATCCCGCAGCGACAGTTTTCCATCGCATCTGCCACAGGATCTGCAATCGAAAGCTGGCTTCCTGTCACTACTACAGGAATCGATATATTTTGAAGCATAAAGGCAAGCATAGACGCGGTGTAGGCAAGTGTATCTGTACCGTGAATCACTGTAATCCCGTGATATTCTCCGCTTCTTTTTCCGATCAGCTCTGCAAGCCTTGCCCAGTCCTCCGGAAAAATATTGGCACTATCAACAGAACAGAAGTCTTCTGTCTCCAGTTCCAGATTTCTTGATACCATGCGAAGCTCTTCTAACATATCTCTGCTTTGCATTCCCGGCACAAGTCCGTCCTCGCCGTTTACAGAGGAAAGGGTTCCTCCTGTGTTGATAATCAGAATTCTTTTTTTTGTCATCTTATTTTTCTGCTCCTTTTGTAATGACTTCATTATATCTGTCTTTTTCAGAATTTACAATAAATAATGTGGAAAAGCACAAATTTCTCTTTCTCCACATAGACTATATAGAAATCCCCTTTGAGGCAGAATTTTGAAAACCTTCTTAAAACCATTGACCTCTTCGGAGGAGAAATTGTACTTAAAACGATACCGAGAGGGCGATTTGGAAGCAAAGAATATCCTGATTGAACGAAATCTCCGTCTCGTTGCCCACGTTGTCAAAAAATATCAGAACACAGACGAAGATATGGACGATCTGATTTCCATCGGTACCATAGGACTTATCAAGGCAGTCTCCACTTTTGACATGAAAAAGTCAGCCCGCCTTTCCACATACGCCGCCCGCTGCATTGATAATGAACTTTTAATGATGCTCCGTTCCAGAAAAAAGCGCGCCAGAGAAGTCTCTCTTTATGAACCAATCGGAACAGACCAGGAAGGAAATGAGATCAATCTTCTGGACGTGATCGAAAGCGAGCCGGTTGATATTGTGGAGGAATGCTTTATCCGTGAAAACACTTCCTATCTTCTTCATTCTATGAGAAGCGTCCTGTCGGAAAAGGAATATCAGGTGATCTGCTTCCGTTACGGACTTTTCGGTGTTCCTGAAAAAACGCAACGGGAAATCGCACAGAAGCTTTCCATCAGCCGCTCCTATGTATCCCGCATTGAAAAAAATGCGCTTTTAAAGCTTCGGGATCTTTTCCCCGAAAATGTATAAGCCGCCGCCGACAGATTTCTCTGTTGGCAGCGGCTCTCTGTTCTCTTATGCTTCTGCTCTCCTCAAAAGGTCGTATACTTCCATTTTGATTCCGAGATCTACAAATAACTTCTGCTGAGGGTGAGGCGCGCTTTCCACCTGACTGCCTTCCTCATCATAAATAGCTTTTACTGTCACCGGGATATTCTCCCCGTTCGGCTTCATCACCTCTATTGTCTCGCCTGTGACAAATTTATTTCTCTGGGTGATCTGCACAAGTCCCCGTTCATCTATGGCTTCTGCAAAGCCCAGATAAGTATACTCTTTCACATAGGTATTGTTGTCATAAATCTGAGTATTCTCGTCTGGTTTTCCATAGAAAAATCCGGTCGTAAACTGACGGTAGGTACAGTTTGAAATCTGTTCTTTATACCAGTCCATATTTGCCTTATATTTTTCCGGGCTCTCCATATAATCATCGATGGCTTTTCTGTATGTTCTTGCCACAGTCGCAACATAGAGCGCAGTTTTCATGCGGCCCTCTATTTTAAGGCTGTCAATGCCGCTTGTCAACACATCATCCATATGCTCGATCATACAGAGATCCTTGGAATTAAAAATGTAAGTTCCTCTTTCATTTTCAAAAACAGGCATATATTCTCCGGGGCGCTTCTCCTCCACAATGGAATACTTCCATCTGCACGGGTGGGTGCAGGCTCCTCTGTTTGCATCTCTTCCCACAAGATAATTGCTTAAAAGGCATCGTCCGGAATAGGAAATACACATGGCTCCATGAACAAATGTCTCGATTTCCATATCCTCCGGAATATGGGCTCGGATCTCCCGGATTTCTTCAAGAGAAAGCTCTCTTGCCGTCACCACGCGCTTTGCTCCAAGGCTGTACCAGAAGCGGTACGTCTCATAGTTTGTATTATTTGCCTGCGTGCTGATATGGCGCTCGATTTCCGGACAGATTTCTTTTGCATATGTAAAAATCCCCGGATCTGCAATGATCAGTCCGTCCGGGCGCAATTCCTTCAGTTCATAAAGATATTCCCGGACGCCTTCCAGGTCTTCATTATGAGCAAGAATATTTACTGTCACATAGACCTTTACTCCATGCTCATGCGCAAAGGCGATTCCCTCTCTCATATCTTCTTTTGAGAAATTTTTTGCCTTTGCCCGAAGTCCGAATGCCTCGCCGCCGATATACACCGCGTCTGCACCAAAAATAACAGCGATTTTTAATACCTCAAGGCTGCTTGCGGGAACTAATAATTCTGGTTTTCTCATCTTTTCACTCCTGTCTGATGCTCACTGCTGCTCCGTCTCCCACAGGAAGAACAGAGGTTACAAGAATCGGATTATGGGTCAGCTCATAAAGATATTCCCGCATTCTTTTATAAATGGTACGGTTTCTCCGCTCCACAAGATAACGGGATTCTATAATATCCCCTTCCTGAAGCACATTGTCTGATACAAGAACGCTTCCTTTTTCCATAAGGCGTAAAATATCGGGAAGCCAGTTGATATACTGCCCTTTTGCAGCGTCCATAAAAATAAAATCATACGTCCCCGAAAGGGTTTTTAGAATTTCTCCTGCGTCTCCTTCCAGAAGCGTGATCTGCTCTTCTCTCTCTGCCTTTTTAAAGTTTTCTTTTGCGATGGGGATTCTTTTTTCATAGTTTTCTATTGTGGTAATTTTAAGGTCAGAGGGACCATACTCACACATAAGAAGTGTGGAGAAGCCAACGGCTGTCCCCACCTCCAGAATACGTTTTGGCTTTTTCATTGCCAGAAGCGTCTTTATAAAGCTCTGCATTTCTCTTCGTATCACAGGAACCCCTGTTTCTAATGCAGTCTGTTCCAGCTCTTCCAGAAAGTCCGTATTTCCGGTGTTCAGTGAGTTAATATACGTCCGCATACGCTCATCTACAATCACTGGGTTTCGGCTCCTTCCTGTTCCTCATCGCCTGCAAGGATTCCCATAATTCTCGCAGGGGTATAAGCGGTACTTAAGAGATACGTTCCAGGTTTCATCTGTCCGCTGTAATTGGACAGCTTTTCCTGTGCATAAAAAACAAGTGCATCTTCCACAAGTCCTTTTTTCTCCAGTGTTTTTGCAACCTTATATACAGAGGCTCCTTCCTCTACTACAATGGTTACTTCCTGTCCGTTCCCCGGACTCATTGCCTGCTGATTAAATACATCGTATCCAAACTGATACGCCGATCTTCCAAGCCAGAAGATCAATACTGCCACACAGACATAAAGAGCAGCCCGGAAAAAGCCGCTTGCCAGAATCACGCCCGCTTTTCCTACGTTGTCTCTTGCGTTGCCCATAGTTTGCTCCTTTCTCTTTCTGGCAGCTTTCGCTGCCGCGCCTGCTACAATTCCGGAATCATCATGTCTATGCCTTCTGTCACAGTTCTTCCAATCTTCTGCAGGAGCTTGCAAAGAGCAAGCTCCGCATCAAGATAGGCGTTCACTTCCGGAATCTTGCGAAGCTGAGAAGATTCTTTCGCAATGCTTTCTGCCACACGGAAAAGCCCCTGGCTTTCCGCCTCCTTCTGAAGACGGTAATTTTTTACCCGAAACTGATTTACTCTCTCCAAAAGCTCCGGATTTGCCATAATCTTCTCTTCCTGCTTCTTATAATCCATGTATACTTCGCTTCCTCTGATTACCTGAAGAAGCATTTCAACACTTTCTTCTATCTTATCCATTGTCTCTCCTGTATTTCAGAGAATCCTTATGCCTCCATGATAATTGGAAGGATCATAGGACTTCTCTTAGTCCTTTTCCAGAGATAATCACTTAATGCGTCTTTTACAACAGTTTTGATTTTTCCCCAGTCTGTAATATTTCTGTCAAGACAGGAATCAAGGGCATTTTCTACTACCTCTCTTGCATGATCCATCAGATCCTCAGATTCTCTTACATAGACAAATCCTCTGGAGACAATATCCGGTCCTGCAAGCACAACATTGCTGTGGCGCTCCAGTGTCATTACTACGATCATAATGCCGTCCTCAGCCAGATGCTGTCTGTCACGAAGAACAATATTTCCCACGTCTCCCACACCGAGACCGTCCACGAGAATGGCTCCCGTATGCACGCTTCCTGTTACCTCAGCGCTCTGTCCGTCCATTTCCAGAACGTTTCCGGAAGAAAGAATATAGATGTTCTCCTTCGGGATCCCAAGTCCTTCCGCAACGTGCGCCTGAGCTGTTAAATGGCGGTATTCTCCATGTATCGGTACTGCGTACTTCGGTTTTACAAGAGAGTAGATCAGCTTGATCTCTTCCTGGCAGGCATGTCCGGAAACATGGGCGTCCTGGAAAATAACCTTTGCCCCTTTCATGGACAGCTCGTTGATCACTTTTGACACTGCTTTTTCGTTCCCCGGAATCGGATTGGAACTGAAAATAATGGTGTCATTCGGTTTGATCGTTATTTTCTTATGAATGCTTGCAGCCATACGTGACAGGGCTGCCATAGATTCTCCCTGGCTTCCTGTTGTGATCAGAACCACCTGCTCGTCCGGATAATTTTTCACCTGATCAATATCAATTAAGGTCTGATCCGGAATCCTCAGGTATCCAAGCTCCGATGCGGTCGCGATGATATTCACCATGCTGCGGCCTTCCACTGCAACCTTTCTTCCAAAACGATAGGCCGTGTCGATGATCTGCTGCACACGGTCTACATTTGATGCAAATGTAGCGATAATGATACGGGAAGTCTTGTACTCGTTAAAAAGATTATCAAATACTTTTCCCACAGTGCGCTCCGACATGGTAAATCCCGGACGCTCTGCATTTGTACTGTCGCACATAAGCGCAAGCACGCCTTTTCTTCCGATCTCTGCAAAACGCTGCAGATCAATGGCGTCTCCAAATACCGGTGTATAATCCACCTTAAAGTCTCCTGTATGCACTACGATTCCCACAGGAGAATAAATTGCCAGTGCAGAAGCATCCTGAATACTGTGGTTTGTTTTAATAAATTCAATAGAGAAATCTCCCAGGTTTATTACCTGACCATGCTTTACTTCTTTCAGTTTTGTAGAACGTGTGAGATTGTGTTCCTTTAACTTATTGGAAATCAGTCCGAGAGTAAGCTTAGTAGAGTAAATAGGTACGTTTACGTCCTTCAGGATATATGGCAATGCACCGATATGGTCTTCGTGACCGTGGGTAATCACAAAACCTTTTACCTTGCTGATATTTTCTTTTAAATAGGTAACGTCAGGAATCACAAGGTCAATCCCCAGCATATCATCTTCCGGGAAGGAAAGACCGCAGTCCACTACTACGATACTGTCCTCATATTCAAAGGCAGTAATATTCATTCCGATCTGTTCCAGACCTCCAAGCGGAATGATCTTTAATTTTGAGGAAGGTCTTCTTCCTCTTCTCACCGGGCTTTTGCCCATATTTTTTACAGGACCTTTAAACGGCTGCCGTGACTGCCTGTCCTGGTATTTCCCGTTTCCCGGCTTTGTCTGCCGGCTGTTATATTTATTATTATAGCTGTAATTTTTTGATCGGGTTGTCTGTTTTCTGTAATTTCCCGTATAGCCTGTCTGGCTTCCACTTCTTGTATTATTATTGTTGCTGTTTTCGTTGTTCAATCATTGCACCTCACATTTCAAAATCCACATCTTCCATCATCTGCTCAAAAACCTTGAATACAGCCTCAAGCTCTTCCTCGTCCTCTACCATCTCGTAGCAGGCTTCCTGGCTCTCTGTATCGGACACGTCTTTTAAAATGTATGCCTGTGCTTCATCTTCCGCGGAATCGGAAACAAGGAGGTATGCAGTTCCGCCTATGCTCGTCTGCTCCTCCACAAAAAATTCCACAGATGTTCCGTCCTCTGACTGAAATTTGATTTTTTCCATCTTATTTAACCGTCCTTATCCGTTCCTCAGGGAATCCAAATATCCCTGTAAAATAAAAATAGCTGCCAGCTGGTCCAAATGCTCCTTACGATTCTCTCTTCTCACGCCGCTCTCCATCAATGTGCGGTTCGCTTCTATTGTAGTAAGCCGTTCGTCCCACATAACAACAGGCAGGCCTGTTCTTCTCTCCAGCATTTCCCTGAATTCCAGAGATTTCAAAGCCCGCTCCCCAATGGTATTATTCATATTTTTCGGATACCCCAGAACAATCGTCTCAACCTGGTATTCCGAAACAAGTTCTTCAATACGTGCCAAAGTCTGGCGCAGTTTATTTTCCTGTTTGCGCCATATGGTTTCCACACTCTGAGCTGTAAGGCCCAGTGGGTCGCTTACTGCTACCCCCACTGTCCTTGAGCCGTAATCCAATCCCAGTATTCTCATAATTATCGTTCCCAGGATTTATTCTTAATATACTCATTTAAAAGTTCTTCCACCAGCTCGTCGCGCTCCACTTTCATGATCATGCTTCTTGCGCCTTTGTGGCTGGTAATATAAGTCGGGTCTCCGGACATAATATATCCCACTATCTGATTTACCGGATTGTATCCCTTCTCATCCATTGCATTGTACACCAGATCCAGAACTTCTTTTACTTCAAGCTCCTGATCCGGTTTTGTCCTGAAATATTGGGTATTTCCCAGATTATTCTCTGCCATTTTCTCTCACGTCCTTACAATTACTTCATTTCTATTTTAATATAATTCCCTGCAAATTACAACGAAAACTTTCTCCATCCGGAAAGCTTTCTGCTTTTACTGTCACAATGTCATTTACAGAAAGCCCGTCCCGCTTCTCTACCGCAGTCCGCACATATTCTCTGCTGTGTCCCAGATAATAAGCTTTTCCGCCAATCTCGCACTCTTCCTCAAGAAGGATTTCCAGAGTTTTTCCTTCCAGGGATTTTTCGTATTCTGCCATTCTCTGTCTGTTTACAGAGAGCATTTTTTCGCTTCGCTCTTTTTTTACCGCCTCGGTAAGCTGGTCTTTCATGGCAGCCGCCTTTGTCCCCTGTCTTCTGGAATATGGAAAAATATGTGTCTCGTAAAAATGGATTTCTTTTACAAAGGCAAGGGAACTTTCAAAATCTTCTTCCGTCTCACCCGGAAATCCTACGATCACATCTGTTGTAAGCGCCGGATTCTCATAATATTTTCTGAGAATCCCGCAACGTTCTCTGTATTCTTTGCTTCTGTACCGTCTGTTCATTCGTTCCAGCGTGGCATCGCAGCCGCTCTGAAGAGATAAATGAAAATGGGGGCACACTTTCGGAAGTTCTGAAAGGCGTTTTACAAATTCCTCTGTGATAATTCCCGGTTCCAGGGAACCGAGACGGATTCTTTTAATCCCCTCTATCTCATGAACTGCCTCAATCAAAGTCAGAAGATCTGCCTTTTTCTCTTCTGGAAAATCCACGCCGTATGAGCTTAAGTGGATTCCTGTAAGCACCACTTCCTGATACCCTTTTTCTGCAAGAGTACGGGCTTCCTCAAGCACATTTTCCAATGCCCTGCTTCTTACCCTTCCACGTGCGTAAGGAATAATACAGTATGTACAGAACTGGTTACAGCCATCCTGCACTTTCATGTAAGCGCGCACATGCTCGGCTGTGCGGCTGATGGCAAGACTTTCGTATTCTTTTGTCTGGTTGATTTTAATAACTCTGAAAAGCTTGTGATGCTCTTTTTCATAATCCTCAAGAGCCTCCACAATATTTTTTTTCTGATTGTTTCCAAGAATCAGATCTACTGCATCATCCTTATCCAGCTTCTCCGTATCTGTCTGCACATAGCAGCCTGTCGCAACTACAATGGCATCCGGATTCATTTTTTTTGCTTTATGAAGCATTTGTCTTGATTTTCTGTCTGCAATATTTGTAACGGTACAGGTGTTAATTACATATACGTCTGCTCCCGGCTCAAAAGGCACAATCTCATATCCTGCCTCTTCCAGAAGCTGCTGCATCGCCTCCACCTCATAGGCATTGACTTTACAGCCTAAATTGTGTAATGCTGCTTTTTTCTTCATGTTTGTCGTCCTTTTACATATCTTTCGAAAATTTTATACAATTTCACTAAATCTTCAACTATTTTTTATCTCTTTTTACCTTGACTTTTTTTTATGGTACGGGTAAGATGAAAACTGTAAATAAACCAATACTTAAGGGAGGTTATCACAATGAAAACAGCAAAAATTTCACTGAACTCTATTGATAAAGTGAAGGCATTCGTAAACGAAATCAGCAAATTTGACTGCGACTTTGATTTAGTATCCGGAAGATATGTGATCGATGCAAAATCTATCATGGGCATCTTCAGCTTAGATTTATCTAAACCAATCGACCTGAACATTCATGCTGACGGTCCTGCACTTGACAGTGTAATGGAAGTAATCGGTAAATACACAATCGAATAATCTTTCGTGTATACAGGAGGAAGCCGGAAGACTTCCTCCTTTTTTATTTTCCTTCCGGACACTTTATGAAATTTCAATAACCTCTGTTGTTTTTAACGCTTCTTCCATAAGTTCTTCGATTTTTTCTTCCAGTTTTGTCTCTGAACGGTGAATCACCTTGAGATTCGGTTTTGTAACCGGGTGTTTCGCAACAAAAATCGTACAGCAGTCCTCAAACGGAAGAATAGACGTCTCAAATGTATCGATTTTCTTTGAAATCTCCACAATCTCCTGCTTATCAAAGCCGATTACAGGGCGATATACAGGAAGAGTACATACTTCGTTTGTAGCTGCAAGACTGTGAAGGGTCTGACTTGCCACCTGTCCGATGCTCTCTCCTGTAATCATACCAAGACAGCCTGTCTCTTTTGCAAAATGCTCTGCAATACGCATCATGTAACGGCGCATGATAATAGTAAGCTCCTCGTGGGGACACTTATCGTAAATGTAAAGCTGAATATCTGTAAAGTTTACGATATGAAGACGGATTGGTCCGCTGTATTTTGCAACCAGCTTTGCAAGATCTACTACTTTCTGCTTTGCTCTGTCACTTGTGTATGGCGGCGCATGGAAATATACGGCGTCAATTTTTACGCCTCGTTTTGCAATCATGTATCCTGCAACCGGACTGTCGATTCCACCGGACAAAAGAAGCATTGCTTTTCCGTTTGTTCCTACAGGCATACCGCCCGGTCCTTTTATTGTCTCTGAATATACATAAATTTTATCACGGATTTCCACAGAAAGGGTCATATCCGGCTCATGTACATCAACGGAAGCCTCCGGAAAGGCATCAAGAATGGCTCCGCCTATTTTTGCGCTTACCTCCATAGAAGGAATCGGATAAGATTTCTTTGCACGGCGCGTATATACCTTGAAGCTTCCGGAAAAATCCGGGTATCTGTTTTTCATATAAGATATAACGTCTTCGCACATTTTGTCAAATCCGTTGTCCTCGTAAATAACAACCGGGCAGATTCCCACAATTCCGAATACTTTCTGAAGCGCTTCCACAGCCTCGTCAAAATCATAAACCTCCGGGCAGAACACGTATACACGTCCCTGCTCTTTTTTTACCTCAAATTCTCCCTCTACTTTGGAGAGCGCGATCCGCATCTGTTTTACAAGGGCGTCCTCAAACATATATCTGTTTTTGCCCTTAATTGCGATTTCTGCGTATTTAATTAAAAATGCGTGAAATATCATATTGTCTCCTTTCCTATCGTCTGGAATATCTTCTGAGAGCCGGTACGACTTCTCTTAAAACTTCCAGACAGTAATCTGCTTCCTCAAATGTATTTTCCTCACAGAAGCTTAACCGCACTGTACTTTCCTTCTGCTCTGGGGAAAGCCCCATTGCTGTCAGTGTTCCGCTTGCCTTTCTCTTATGGCTGGAGCAGGCACTTCCTGCCGAAACATAAATCCCTCTGTCTTCCAGCGTATGAAGAAGAACCTCGCTTCGGATTCCCATAAAGCTTACGCTTAAAATCTGGGGTGCTCCCTCACGAAGCTCCATTCCGTTTATTTTTACATTTTCTATCTGAGAAAGCCCCTCTGCCATATGTTCTTTTAACTGATACATATGCTCCACATTTGCATCAAAGTTTCTGTAAATCTCCTCTGCTGCCACGCCAAGACCGGCAATCCCCGGAACATTGTCTGTACCGGAACGCATTCCGCCCTGCTGCCCTCCGCCTAAAATCTGAGGCTCTATCCTTACCTTTTCATTGATATAAAGAAATCCCACGCCTTTTGGTCCATGAATTTTATGTCCGCTTACAGAGAGAAGGTCTATTCCCAGCTTTTTCGGATAAATTCTGTATTTTCCAAACGCCTGGATTGCATCTACATGGTAAAGGGCTTTCGGGCTTTTTTCATGTACCAGTTTTGCAATTTTTTCTACCGGCATTACAGAACCCACCTCGTTATTTACATACATGGTAGAAACCATAATGGTATCCGGGCGAAGAGCTTCTTCCAGAGCATCAAAAAGTACTACCCCTCTTTCATCTACGGGAAGAATTGTCACCTCGAAGCCCAGGGATTCCAGATACTCCACAGGCTGACCTACTGCCGGATGCTCCACTGCTGTTGTGATAATGTGGTTTCCTTTTCTCTTATTTGCCATCACTCCGCCAATCAGGGCAAGATTATTGGATTCTGTTCCCCCTGATGTAAAAAGGATTTCTTTTTCGTTTACTTTCATAAGGCGGGCAATGGACGCTTTTGCATCTTTTATATACTGCTCTGCCTCTACGCCTTTTCTGTGCATGGCAGACGGATTTCCATAATCCTCTGTCATAGTTCTGCAAACAATTTCTCTTACCGCCTCATAACACTTTGTTGTGGCGGAATTGTCAAAATATACTTCCATCACTCTTTATCTCCTTCCAGGTGGAACATCAGCACAGAAAGAATAGCAAGTCCCGCCGTCTCCGTTCTTAAAATTCTGTGTCCCAGCGTAATCGGCTTTGCGCCTGCCTCCATTGCCATCTGGATTTCTTCTTCCTCAAAACCACCCTCAGGCCCGATAAAAATCCCAATAGACTGTCCCGGCGCAATGCTTTCTATGATTGCTTTTGTCTCCTTCATTCCTTTTGCAAGTTCATAAGGAACAAGGCAGATGTCAAGCTCTTTTGCAAGCGCGAGGGCATCTTTAAGCTTCATCACAGAATGTACTTCCGGCACAAGCATCCGCTTTGACTGCTTTGCTGCACTTTCTGCGATCTGTTGCCATCTTGCCGTCTTTTTCTCTGCCTTTGCGCCGTCAAGCTTTACCACGCACCGTTTTGTGGCAACCGGCACTACGCTGTATGCCCCAAGCTCCACAGCCTTCTGTATGATAAGTTCCATTTTATCTGCTTTTGGAAGTCCCTGAAAGAGGTAAATTTTTCCGGGCAGCTCATATTCCGGCTCCTGGGCGTAAAGAATGTGAAGACCTACTTCTTCCTCCCCGAAACTTTCAATCGTGCAGCAGTATTCTTTTTCACTGCCGTCGCTGATCCAGAGTTCTTCCCCTGTCTTCATGCGGAGAACATTTCGGATATGATTTACGTCCCCTCCTGTAATGGAAATTCTGTGCTCCTCTTCCTGGATCTGATAAGGCTCTACAAAAAAACGCTGCATCTTAAGAGTCCTTTCTTGCTGTGACAGACACCCATTCGCCCTGATGCGTCACTTCCACAACAGTAAGCCCCGCATCTTTTACAGCCTGCACAACCACGTCTTCTTTTACGTCAAGAATACCGGAAGTAATGTAGTATCCGCCTTTTTTCATCTGATTTACGATAACAGGAGTGAGAGGCACAAGAACGTCTGCCAGAATATTGGCTGCTACAATGTCGTATTTCTCATATCCTGCTTTATCCTGCACTTCTTTATCGTCAATAATATTTCCGATCATCATGTCAAAGGCTTCCTCTGGAATATCATTTGCCTCTTTATTCTCTGCAACTGCAGGAATTGCACAGGGGTCAAGGTCTGTTCCCAGAACGTGCTTTGCCCCCAGTTTCAGAGAAACGATTCCAAGGATTCCGCTTCCTGTTCCCACATCGAGAAGCTCCGTATCCTCTGTCACATATTTTTTAAGCTGTCGGATCACAAGCTGTGTTGTCTCGTGCATTCCTGTTCCGAAGGCTGTTCCCGGATCAATGTGAAGGATCATTTTATCCCTGTCTTCTTCCTTCACTTCCTCCCAGGAAGGAACAATAAGAATATCATCTACATAGAACTGATGGAAATACTCTTTCCAGTTGTTGATCCAGTCCTTGTCCTCTGTCTCGGATTCCTCAATGGTTCCCTCTCCAATATCCATAAAAGAGCGGAGCTCCTCCAGAGCTTCTCTTACTTTTTTCAGCATCTCTTCTTTATCTGTATCCTCGTCCAGATAAAAATTGAGATATGCCACACCGTCATCCTCCTGAGTTTCCGGCATAATGTCCACAAACATCTGCTCCTTGTCTTCTTCTGTGAGCGGCTGCTTATCTACGATTTCCGCACCTTCCACGCCCACCTCGGCAAGTGTGCAGATTACTATGTCCTCTGCCTCTGTTGTTGTTTTTACAGTAAAACGGTTCCATTTCATAATTAATTGTCTCCCATCTTTTCTTTCCAGATTTTTCTGTTCCAGTATTCAAACATATCCATTATCTTCTGATAACGGCTTTCCTTTGCAAAAAAGCGCCATGCGGCTTCTACAAGAATGACTGCGGCAATGGCGTCCACAATATAATGCTGTTTTAACACCTGTGTGGAAATGATGATAAGTCCCGCAAATACGAGGGAAAATCTCTGATACCACACAGGGATCTCCCTGGCCCCCTTTAATCCTCTCCAGCAGAGCCAGCTCACATAACAGTGAATAGAAGGAAGAAGGTTTGAGGGCATATTTCCTCCGTCCATTATGTATACAAGGGAAAGCACACGCTCGGACAGCGTATCGCCTGCGAGCGCCGGACGGATATTTGTAGTCGGCACTGCCATAAATATAATAAAACACATAAGGTGCACAAGCAGATCCGTCGCTACAAACCGGTAAAATGTTTTCTTTCCCCTCTGAGCTGCAAGAACATAATTGACTGCCCAGAAAGGAAAAGCAAGAATATAAATCCAGACAAATTCCGGTATCAGCGGAACTGCCCTGTCAAATGCGAACGTAAAATCAAAGTGGTATCTGTCTGCTGTGAGAACACTGCTTCCCCAGTATACAAGACAGTTTACTGCAAGAATAGATAAAAGCGGCAGAATTTCCCACACAGAAATCCACTTTTTACATTTTTCCAAAAGCTTCAATAAGAACCTCCTTCTTTCACGGGCTTTTTGGTATACCATACGATATACAGAAGTAATTGTCAAGAGAATGAAAAAGACTCACGGAAAAAAAGGCTTCGGTACTGTGACCGGAGCCTTCTATTTTATTCCTCAAAAGTTTCCTTGAGCTTATCCATGAAGCTCTTTTTCTTCTTTTCTGGTTTTTCCTGTTTTTCGCCTGCTTCCCCTTTTGAAGCGGAAGGGCGGTTTCCACATGCCTCGTCAAATTTGCGAAGCGCCTCTTTTGCCTCTGCATTGAGATTTGTAGGAACCTGTACCACAAGCGTTACATAGTGGTCGCCGCGTACATTTTTGTTTCGAAGGGAAGGAACGCCTTTTCCTTTCAGACGGATTCTTGTATCTGTCTGGGTTCCCGGCTTCACTTCATATGCAACTTCGCCGTCCACTGTGCTGATACGGACCTCGCCGCCAAGAGCCGCCTGTGCGTAGGTAATCGGCGCTGTGGAGAAGATATTCATATCCTGTCTCTGGAAAATCGGGTGGCGTGCTACATTAACTTCTACAAGCAGATCTCCTCTTGGACCTCCGTTTGTTCCCGGTTCACCTTTTTCACGGATACGGATACTCTGTCCGTTATCAATACCTGCAGGAACAGATACCTGAATCTTCTTTCTGGAAGAAGTATATCCCGTTCCACGGCAGCTTGTACATTTCTCTTTAATCACCTTACCTGTTCCGTGACATTCCGGACAGGTCTGTACATTTCGAACCATACCGAACATGGACTGCTGGGTGTATACAATCTGACCCTCTCCGTTACACTTCGGACATGTAACAGGGGAAGTTCCCGGTTTTGCTCCGGTTCCGTGGCAGGTTGTACACTCGTCCTTCAATACAATTTCCAGCTCTTTTTCACAGCCAAAAACTGCCTCTTCGAAGGTAATGTTCACCCTTGCCCGAAGATTTGCACCTTTCATGGGACCATTATTTGCACGTCTGCCCCGGCTTCCGCCTCCGAAAAGGTCACCAAAAATATCACCGAAAATGTCGCCCATATCTGCGCCGTTAAAGTCAAAGCCGCCGAATCCGCCTGCGCCTCCTGCTCCGCCGTTCTCAAAGGCTGCATGACCAAACTGATCGTACTGTCTTCTCTTGTCCGGATCGCTTAAGATGGTGTATGCTTCCGTTGCTTCTTTAAACTTTGCTTCCGCATCTTTATCACCCGGATTTACGTCCGGGTGATATTTTTTGGCTAATTTACGGTATGCTTTTTTTAATGCTGCGTCATCGGCGTTTTTGTCCACGCCAAGGACTTCATAATAATCTCTTTTATCAGCCATGATTCCTTTTCCTATACTTGTTTCTTATCAGACTTCTTTATAGTCTGCGTCTACTACATCGTCATCGTGTCCGCCCTGGGAAGCGCCTGCTCCCATGTCCGGACCTGCCTGGCCTGCACCTGCTGCTCCCTGTGTCTGCTCATACATTTTTGCGAAAAGCTTCTGTGCGCTCTCCATCATTTTTTCCTGTGCAGCTTTGATGTCTGCAATCTGGGAATCTGTGATCTCTTCTGTATTTGCAGTCTGGGAAAGAAGGTCTTTCAGTGCATTTAAGTCAGCCTCTACTGCTGCTTTGTCATTTGCTTCCAGTTTGTCGCCGGCTTCTTTCAGCGCGTTCTCAACCTGAAATACCATAGAATCTGCATTGTTTCTTGTATCGATCGCTTCTTTACGTTTCTTATCCTGTGCTTCGAACTCTGCAGCTTCTTTTACTGCTTTGTCGATTTCGGAATCAGACATATTGGAGCCTGCTGTAATTGTAATGTGCTGCTCTTTTCCTGTTCCCAGATCTTTTGCAGATACATTTACAATACCGTTTGCATCAATATCGAAAGTAACCTCGATCTGCGGAACACCACGGCGTGCTGGCGGGATTCCATCAAGACGGAACTGTCCCAGAGACTTGTTGTCTCTTGCGAACTGACGCTCGCCCTGTACTACGTTAATATCTACTGCTGTCTGGTTATCTGCTGCTGTTGAGAAGATCTGGCTCTTCTTTGTCGGGATAGTTGTATTTCTCTCGATCAGACGTGTAGCGATTCCGCCCATTGTCTCGATGGAAAGAGAAAGCGGTGTAACATCAAGAAGAAGAATATCACCTGCGCCTGCATCACCAGCAAGTTTACCACCCTGTACAGAAGCGCCAAGTGCAACACACTCATCTGGGTTCAGGGATTTGCTTGGCTCTTTACCTGTAAGCTGTCTTACTTTATCCTGTACAGCCGGGATACGTGTGGAACCACCTACAAGAAGTACCTGACCAAGTTCGGAAGCTGTGATTCCCGCATCGGAGAGTGCACGGCGTACCGGCTCTGCTGTTCTCTCTACCAGGTCGTGTGTCAGCTCGTCAAATTTTGCTCTTGTAAGGTTCATATCAAAGTGTTTTGGACCTTCTGCTGTTGCTGTGATAAACGGAAGGTTGATATTTGTTGTTGTTGCGGAAGAAAGCTCTTTCTTTGCTTTTTCTGCTGCTTCTTTTAATCTCTGAAGAGCCATTTTGTCGTTGCTTAAATCAACGCCTTCTGTTCTCTTGAACTCAGCAAGCATATAATCTGTAATTTTCTGGTCGAAGTCATCACCACCAAGACGGTTGTTACCTGCTGTGGAAAGAACTTCGATAACTCCGTCACCGATCTCGATGATGGAAACATCGAATGTACCGCCGCCAAGGTCATATACCATGATCTTCTGCTCTTTTTCATTATCAAGTCCGTATGCAAGAGCTGCTGCTGTAGGCTCGTTAATGATACGTTTTACATCAAGACCTGCAATTTTACCTGCGTCTTTTGTAGCCTGACGCTGTGCGTCATTGAAGTAAGCCGGAACTGTGATAACTGCTTCTGTTACGCTTTCTCCGAGGTATCCTTCTGCGTCTTTTTTCAGTTTCTGAAGAATCATTGCGGAAATTTCCTGTGGGGAATATTTCTTTTCGTCGATTGTCACACGGTAATCTGTACCCATTTCTCTCTTAATAGAAGAAATTGTTTTTTCCGCATTTGTAACTGCCTGACGTTTTGCAGGCTCACCTACAAGACGCTCTCCTGTTTTTGTGAAAGCCACAACAGACGGTGTTGTTCTGGCACCTTCTGTATTTGCGATAACAGTTGGCTGTCCACCTTCCATAACGGCTACACAGCTGTTTGTTGTACCTAAGTCAATACCAATAATTTTTCCCATAATATTTGTCCTCCTAATATAATATCTGCTTATTTCTCATCTCAATTTTTAGGTTGTTCCGTCAGTTGGCAACCTTTACCATACTGTGGCGTACTACGAAGTCCTTATAAGTGTAACCTTTTTGGAATTCCTCCACAACTATGTTTTCTCCTGCCTCCTCGTCTTCCACATGCATCACTGCATTGTGGAAATCCGGGTCGAACTCTTTGCCCACTGCTTCAATCTGTTTTACTCCCAGCTCTTCTAAGGTTGTCATAAGCTGTTTGTAAATCATGCGGATCCCTTCTGCGAAGGCATCTTCTTCCGGAGCCTGTGCGAGACCTCTCTCGAAATTATCGACTACAGGAAGGATTTTCTCCACAATTTCCCTTGCTCCGATAATGTACATGCTCGCTTTCTCTTTTTCCGTACGTTTACGGAAATTGTCGAATTCTGCCATGTTTCGTTTCAGTCTGTCCGTAAGCTCTTCAATCTGCTGGTCTTTTTTATCTTTTTCTTTTTTCTTCTTGCCGAAAAAAGAAGTTTTTGTCTTACCTTCTGCAGGCTGCTCCTCTGTGGAAGCGTCTGTTTCTTCGGTATTTTCTGTCTCTTCCTGTGCCATTTCTGTGTCTGTTTCTGTCTCTTCCTCAGTCACAGGAGTTTCATTTATTTCCTCCTGAACCTCAGATGTGTTCTTATTTTCTTCTGACACGCCTTCTCTACCGCCTTTCTAAGTTTTCTTATTTATCAGTGCGTCTATCTGAACCTTTAGGGTTTTAAGACTGTCTACTACATTTTCATAATCCATACGTTTCGGACCGATGATCCCAATCGTTCCCCGCATCCCGGAGCCAAGCTCATATGTAGCAGTTACTACACTGCAGTCCCGCATGGTCTGAATTGGCATCTCGTCCCCGATGTATACCTGAACTCCCGTATTCTCCGTATCCGACATATGCTCTTTCACAAGGTCTACAAGCTGCTGTTTTTCTTCAAAAGCGGAAATCAGCTCACTTGCCTTTGTCTTATCCGCAAGCTCCGGATATTTAAAAATATTGGTTGCTCCTGACGTATAGATTTCCATATCTTCTTCATCAACATGAATGGTGTCTGCCACAGCGTCCAGTACAGTGGCTACTATACCGCTGTGCATTCCTGCCTGCTCTTTGAGTCTTGCAATCATTCCCAGGTTTATATCCTGTATGGGAACACCGTTTAAGTTTGTATTCAAAAGAAGATTCAGTTTGAGAATTGTCTGATCGTCCATCTCCTCATCTAAATCAATAATCTGATTGCGGATTACATTGTTGTCGCTTACCACAACTGCCACAAGCTGCAATGGATTTACACGGGAAAGCTGAACAAACTTCAACTTGTTTCCGCTGTACTGAGGAACAGAAATCATGGTGGCGTAATTTGTGTTTGTCGCAAGAACTTTAGCTACCTGCTTCAACACCTTATCCATCTTGTCTGTCTTCTCAATCATCAGATCCCTGATTTCAGCGATTTCATCTTCCTTTTCCTTCATCAGGGCGTCCACATAAAGGCGATACCCTTTATCAGAAGGAATTCTTCCGGCAGATGTATGCGGCTGTACAATATAGCCCATATCTGTCAGATCAGACATTTCATTTCTTATAGTAGCAGAGCTGACATTTAAGTCTGCATATTTTGAAATGGTTCGTGAGCCTACCGGTTCTCCGGTTTCCATATAAGTGTTGATGATCGCCTTGAGAATTTTTCTCTTACGCTCATCTAATTCTTTTTCCACGTTCCCATCTCCTTTCTGCATAAACTCTGTTATCTTTTAATTTGTTAGCACTCATTTATATGGAGTGCTAACATCTATGGTCTTAAGATAGCACTGTTATTTTCGTTTGTCAATATCTTTCACAAATTTTCCTGAAAAAATTAATAGCAAAACGGAGCCTCAGCCAACGCTTCCAGCTCCGTATAAATAATAATTTAAATTTTTCTCAGGCAGGAATCCATTCACCTACATATTTTCCGGTCGATGTATTGTAAAGTCTTTTATACATTCTTCCGTTAATCTCCTTATATTTCCAAACCAATTGATTTCCTTTACCTAAATCATGTATAGTCCCTGTGATATTTATCTCACACCCAAACACATAAAGTGGCTGTGTAACTAAATGAACTGCTACAGTTGCCATGATAATTGTTTTAATAATCTTTTTTTTCATTTTTTATTTTCTCCGTGAAAACAATCTGCTTATCTTTAAAATCTTCACTTTTCAAAAAACTAATATCAGAAACAATCCCCAGATATTCATCGTCAAAATATACTTCATATTTATCGTTTTCTATGGGTACAATAGTACAACTTTCCTCACAAGAAAGAGCACCATCTTCCGGTTCATACAGCGGTTCTATAACAAAACTATATGAACCAATAAACAGAAACAGACACACACACATACTAAGATATGTTTTTCTCCGTTCATAATTATGAAGTATAAATTGAAAACGTGCTTCAAATAATCCTGCATACCCGCTAATAAATTTATTTTTTCCTCTTTTTCCTTTTTGTCGGATTTTTTCAGCAACATTGTATAAAGCTACTAAATACTGTGTCTTTTCATCTTCCGTCATCCCTCTGATTACATTTAAGTCGGTACGCATTTCTGTTGCTTCTTCCAACCTATTTACAAGTTTTTTACGAAAAGGCAGCCACCAGAAAAAAAGATAAAAAATATTCAATAGCATTTTTATTATACCATCTCTTTTTCTGTAATGATTTAATTCATGTTTTAAAATCATAATCAACGTATCCTCTGAAAAATCAAAAGTATACATTGGAAGCACAATTATAGGATTTAGCACCCCGAATATAAATGGACTATCAATATTAGCATTATCGAAAGTTTTATAAATAATTTTTCGGCAGATACCCATTTCCTGCTCTACTTGTTCAATAATCCCCATATAAGTATCGCCAACATCGTCGTATGACTTTAACTTCCTTCTGGTTTGCTTATATTCTATAACAAGTCTTCCTATCAAAATAAACGCCACGCTAAACCATATTTGTAACAAAATAACCCATATTGGAATTTCCAACTTATCTGTTTTAACAATTGGATATAATAAAAACTTATCTACTGACACAAATGCAGGGATTGATACTTCCCAGGTATGTTCTATTTCAATCGGAAGCATACATCTTAAAGCAATCAAACAAACAGCTAAAACTACAACATTAGGACTAATGTACTTATATATTTTTCTACTCTTCGTAAGCACATATAACAACATTGAATACAGGCACATAACTATTGTCATAGTCCAAAATCCTGATATTGAAAAAAACATTTCCATTAATCGTTAAGCCTTTCATCTATAATCTTTTTTAAAGTATTTAATTCTTCCTTCGAAAAATCATCTTTCTTTAATAAAGAATACGTAAATTTAAAAGGTGAAAGATTTGTTATCTGCTTTGCGCTGTTGTACAAAACTTCTTCAGATGTTATATTAGCCTTAAAAGTTCTTGCATAATTTTTTGTCCGCTGAATCATTCCATCTACAGAAATCAGGTCTTTTTTTAACATATTTTTTAGTGCAGTACGCATTGTAATTTCTTTTATTTCAGGATTCTGTTGCAAAATATCTCCAGCACACAAAGGCTTTTCACTTTTCCATAATGTTTCTAATATCAACATTTCTGTTTTTGTCAAAATAATTTACCTCCGCGTATTTCTTATAAAAATCATATTTCATAATAGCATAATGGCATAATTATTGCAATTTATTTTTATAGCATATTCAGATATTTAATATTTTTAATTAATACAATATAAGAAATATCACTTATACTTCTCCATCTGTCCTATAATATTGCGCCTGTACATTCCAAAGTTTCCAATACAGTCCTGTTTTTTCACAAAGTAATTTTTCATGGCTTCCCTTCTGAACTATTTTTCCATGTTCAAATACAAAAATACGATCACAGAACCTGCAGCTTGAAAGTCTATGCGATACAAATACAGCTGTTTTATTTTCCGCTATATGCCGGAAATCCTTATATACTTCGTATTCTGCAACTGGATCCAGAGCTGCTGTAGGCTCGTCTAACACCACAACTTCAGAATCTTTATATAAAGCCCGGCAGATTGCCAACTTCTGTGCTTCCCCTCCGGAAACTTCCCTGCCTTTTTCACCATAATCCTGATAAAGCCAGGTATCCATTCCCTCTTTCATTCCTTCCACCTTTTTTGAAAGTTTTAGCTTTTTTAAAATCCCTTCCGCTTTTTCAATATTTTCTTCCCTGCCAAGCATAAGATTATCTTTTAAAGTAAAGGAAAATGTCATAAAGTCCTGATACACTGCAGCCATGTAAGTCTGATATACTTCCGTGGAAAGTGTGCTTCTATCCTGTCCGTTTAAAAGGATTTTTCCTTCCGTAGGCTCATAAAGACCAGTCAAAAGTTTGATAAATGTACTTTTTCCAGATCCGTTCGGACCTACGACTGCAATTTTTTCCCCTTTTTGAATGACAAGGGAAATATGGTGTAAAATATCATTTTTCCCTTCCGGATAGCGAAAGGATACATCCTGAAATTCTATCGTTTCCAGCTCCGGCAGATTTTTATTAGAAGGACTTTCCCGACTTACCGCTTCCTCCCTTTCAAACAGCCGAAAAGTAGAATCCATACGCACATTCCAAAGATTCAAACTGCCCACAGAAAACGCAAGGGCAATAATTGCTGATGAAAGCTGTTGAATACTCCCGGAAAAAGAAATTACACTGCCCGGCGCAATATATCCGGATAAAGCACAGGCGCCCATAGCAGCAAATGAGATTCCCCCAAGGAAAACAGAAAAAATACTACCTGCCATACCGGATACCTGAGATAGCCATATCTGCTTTCTGTCATAAGGAGCAAAGTTTTCCAACATCTTTTCCCCTTCCCGGACAATTAAACGGTCAATGCCAAACAATCTTATATCTTTTCCTTTTCGGTAATTCTGTACAACTTCCTCATAAAGAACAGCGAAAATCGTATTTACATCTACGATTTTATCCATCAGATCCGGCATCTTATGATTTACCCACTTCTGAATCCATATCATAAGAAATACACATCCTAAAATCCCAATAAGGATACCAAGGACAGAGAGAAAAAACGGTAAGGCGGCAGCTTTTCCTGACATATCCATCAGCATTGATACAAAAATCCCTATAGCGATAGCAATCTGAAAAACAGATCTGATTATTTTTTCCAGTTCTTCTATATAATTCCGAAATGCACCGAAATTTTCATCATTATACCGGATACCCTGCTGGATTTTTTCAAATTCCGAAGTCTCCAGAAATGAAAATTGCATATAAAATACTTTTCTTATTTTTTTCACTGCATAAGTGTTTAATATCCTGTTTTTTCTGTCCTCCACCTTTTTCTTTAAATAAGAAAAAAACAGACGCACTGCAAAAAACAAAAGAAAAAAGCTCAAAAGAAATCTCATAATCTGCGCAGCTTCCCTCTCCTCATATAAAAGCTGGATTACAAACGCCGGAAGAAGAATCATCAGGTAAGGAACTGCTGCCTCCATAAGATTTTTTATGATAATAAGCTTCAAAAAATCATGGTCCATCTCCTGAATAAGAGAAACAACCCGTTTCTGTTTTTTCCTGTCCTTATTCATTTTCTGCTCCCTCCTTCTGATAATACTGACTTTGAAGCCGGAACATTTCCGCATATTTTCCATTTTTCTTTAAAAGAGAAAGATGTGTTCCATCTTCCATGATTTTTCCGGAATCCAACAAAATAATCCGGTCACAAAAACTGGTACTTGCAAGGCGGTGAGAAATAAATAAGGTAGTCTTATTATTTGCAATTTCATGATATTGCTGATACAATCGGCTTTCTGCAACCGGATCCAGGGCTGCTGTCGGTTCGTCCAAAATTAAAAAACCAGCATCTTTATATAAAGCCCTGGCAAAAACCAATTTCTGTTTTTCTCCGCCAGAAAGCTCAATGCCGCCTTTATATACTCTTTTATCCAGCATAGCCTGAATATCCGGAAGTTTTTCTGAAATACCGGCGCGCTCCAGACACTGACGAACCTTTTTTTCATCGATCTTCCCATCTTTGCAGAGCGAAACGTTCTGCGCCACTGAAAACGGCAGCACCACAATATCCTGAAAAACAGCGGAAATTTTCTGATATAGGACAGATTTTTCCATTTGAGATATATCTTCCCCGTCAAATAGAATCTGCCCTTTTGTCACCGGATAAAAACCGCAAAGAAGTTTGACTAGCGTTGTTTTTCCTGCCCCATTATTTCCCACCAGTGCAATTTTTTCTCCTGGACGAATAGTAAGGTTTACATCTTCTAAAATCCATAAATCACTGTCTGGATAGCGGAAATA
>SAMEA3387476__coassemble_1227_pt1 | contig 31495 bp, 27 predicted proteins | sample SAMEA3387476__metabat2_high_PE_011 | metagenome-assembled genome bin SAMEA3387476 (sample SAMEA3387476) | Felis catus | biome: Faeces | place: United Kingdom | collected 2012 | reverse complement strand
AAGAAAAATTAACAAATATGTTTGCTCCACCTGAAAACACTGCGGTATATTTTGTCGGAGACTCCAGAACAGTACACATGAGAAATTCGTTAAAAAATCGTCAGGACTGGACTTTTCCAGATAAACCATTATTAGTTCCGGATAAGGTAAATGTAATTGCTGAGAGTGGACAGGGGCTTGGCTGGCTTTACTGGACAGGGCTTACAGAATTAAAAGAAGCCTTAGCTGTCAATAAAGGGAAAAACCATGCAGTGATTATGAATCTTGGAGTAAATGATGCAGCCGGTGTAGGCGGATATGAGATTTATGACAATGCGGATTATTATGTGGAATATATGAGGGACAGCGTATATAAGCCATTGAAAAAGCTTTACGGAGATAAAATTAAGTTTTATTACATGTCAGTAAATCCATTATGCAGTCAGGCGCTCAAAGATACGGTTTCACCGAATAATAAAGTTACAGAACAAAATGTTGTGAACTTTAATAAAAAGATTTATGACGGATTATGCTCTGGAAACAACAAATATTTTACCTATATCGATGCTTATAATGAGCTGTTATTGGGAAATGGCTGGTTTTCTATGATATTAACTGGCAAGGCAGATGACGAAATCTACTATGATGGAACCCAGTATGATGGAATCCATTATAAAGATTATACGTCTTTACGGATTTACAATCATTGTATGGAGAAAATAGGAGGTAAAAAAATATAAAAAGCGGGCATTGCCATATCTGATTAGATGATAGGGCAATGCCTTTTTCGATGTTTACAGATTCATGTTCAGAAAAAAATTAAAAGAGCGTAGAAACAGATGACAAATTCTTCCTCTTTGTTGTATAATTGTGCTATAAAACAAAGGAAATCAATTTGTGCAATATATAAAAAATATATAAAATCCAGATTGAGGCATTGTAAAAATACTCAATCGCAACAAAGCAAGAAGGAGGAAACGTAAATGAGACATGGAAAACAGACAGCCGCTTTCTTTTTGGCAGCGGCAATGGTAATGGGCAGCAGCCCGGCAGTTGTATTTGCAGAAGAGCTGGAATCTGGAGCAGAACAGGAAGCAGCTGCGACAGGAGCTTTAGCCGAATCAGAGCTTACTTCCGGTGAGCAGGAAAGTACAGAGCAGACAGGTGAAGCCGTACTTCCGGAAGATAATCTTCTCTCAGCCGGTTCAGCGCAGGAAGAACCGAAAAAAGAAATACCGCAGGACAAAGCAGAATCTGGCATCACAGAAATCCCTATCATAAGCGAATGGCAGGGAGAAACGGAAGAACTGTGGAGCTGGGTATATATCGAGCAGGAACAGAAGTTTACCCTTGACGAAGCGTATGCAGAGGTCTTTAAAAATCATGAAATCAAATGGAGCTGGGAGTCTGCTGAGACGAAGACAGAATCAGCTGTACAGTTAAAACCGGGTGCAGATGGCATTAGCTGTACTGCAACAGGTGTAGAAGGACATGCAGGAGAAAAAGGCAGATTAGTCGTAGAAGTATTCGATGAAGCGGGCAAACAGACCGGACGTGCAGCGTCCGGACAGATTGAGGTGCGGGAGCCAAGCTATAAATATGATTTTACGGAAGAAATGCATTTGCTTAAAAATTGGGAGGGAAGAAGAGCGCTGAAGATGGTTTACATTCTGGAAGATGCAGAGCACCCTTACGGCACAGAAGAGATTCCTGTGGAGATTATAAAGATTACGGGGCCTGCTTCGGAAGTAGTTGAGTTGCAGGGCTGGGAAAATGGTTATGTATATCTGAAAACCAAAGATAATGAGCATGGGTATATCTCTTTGGGGGTGTCTTATAAAAATCCGGAGAATTCTCGGATTTGGTATCATACGGTACAGCTTTATGTGGATACTTGGGAGTATACTGGAGATTTAACTAGTTCAAGCTACACAGATGAACTTGAGCCAATTATGAAGCCGGGAGAAACGATAGAAGTGGAAGCTTTTGCGAATCAAAACTTTATAAGTGAAGACGGCGAGCAAACCACAGAACCGTTTACAGATTTTTATGTTGAATGGTCTTTTAATGGGTTTACCGGGTATGAGGAAGCATTTTCCATTGAACTGGACAAGGAAAACAGCAAACATCTATATGTGACGGCAAATGAAGACGCAGAAGAGGGAAGAATGTGGATACATGCCCGTTATATGCATAGGAATGAAGACGGCAGTGTAGAAGAAATAGAAATCCCAAAACAAAATCCACTGTCTAAAGATCCATATATGACAGTATGTATTGATAAGAGACCGTATAGACAGCTTCGAAAGGGTGAGGACGGAAAGCTTTACTATTATGTAGATGGTAAATCAGATACTAAATATGAAGGTACTATGAGATTTGGCAGAGACGATTATTATGTCAAAGATGGAACTGTTGCAACAGATATAAATGGTCTGCATTTTGTAGCGGAAGGATACAAGGAGGGAATGTCAGAAGAGAAAGTATTTTCTAACATATTCTGTTTCTTTGAAAATGGAAAAGTAGATAAAAATTTCGAAGGACTTACAGAATATGACGGCGCGAAGTTCTATGTTAAAGATGGTGTAGTTGCAGCGAATATGAACGGTCTGTATCTTGTAAGCGGCGCAGATGATGAGACAACCACAGACGATAAATTTTATTTCTTCTCCAATGGACAGATCCAGAGTGAATACAAAGGACTTGCTCTGTATGATAACGAATGGTTCTATCTGGAAAATGGTTACTTAGATACCAATACAAATGGAATCGTAGAGCATGACGGAGGTAAATTTATTGTCGCAGTCGGAAGGATTGCAAAAGAAGCAAATGGCTTGTGGCAGGACCCGAAAGATAAAAAATGGTACTTTGCAGCCAATGGACAGATTCAGACCCAGCACACGGGTGTGGCAGGCTATGATGGAAAGCTGTTTTATGTTATTAAGGGAGAACTTGCAACAGATTACAAGGGTACAATAAAATACAACGGCGTTGTTTATGAGGTAATAAACGGACAGTTGTATAAGAAGAAATAGAGATATTGGTATGATTATGTGAAACGGCGGGGATTCCCGCCGTTTCACGTTATATAAGCAGCACAAGACCTTTCAAGGTAGATGCAATGCCTGAGGAAACAGGCAAATTCAACAGGAAAACTTCTTTATAAATAGCATGGAAAGAGAGTAAAAACAGATAGAAAATCCTTCTTCTGTATTGTATAATTGAGCTATAGAACAAAGGAAATCAATTTGTGCAATATATAAAAAATATATAAAATCCAGATTGAGGCATTGTAAAAATACTCAATCGCAACAAAGCAAGAAGGAGGAAACGTAAATGAGACATGGAAAACAGACAGCCGCTTTCTTTTTGGCAGCGGCAATGGTAATGAGCAGCAGCCCGGCAGTTGTATTTGCAGAAGAACTGGAATCTGGAGCAGAACAAGAAGCAGCTGCGACAGGAGCCTCAACCGAATCAGAGCTTACTTCCGGCGAGAAGGAAACTACAGAGCAGATGAGAGAAGCCGTACTTCCGGAAGACAATCTTCTCTCAGCCGGTTCAGCGCAGGCAGAACCGGAGCAGGACAAAGCAGAATCAGGGATTACAGAAATCCCTATCATAAGCGAGTGGCAGGGAGAAACGGAAGAACTGTGGAGCTGGGTATATATCGAGCAGGAACAGAAGTTTACCCTTGATGAAGCGTATGCAGAAGTATTTAAAAACCATGAAATCAAATGGAGTTGGGAGCCTGCTGAAGCGAAATCAGAATCCGCCGTACAGCTAAAACCGGGTGCAGATGGTGTTAGCTGCACCGTAACAGGTGTAAAAGGACATGCCGGAGAAAAAGGAAAATTAGTTGCAGAAGTATTCGATGAAGCGGGCAAACAGGCTGGCAGTGCAAAATCTGGTCAGATTGAGGTGCGGGAGCCAAGCTATAAATATGATTTACAGCAATTTATGTCTGTTCAGGCAGGCTGGGAAGGTGATGTGCCTTTGCGTATGGTTTGCATTCCGGAAGATGCAGAGCACCCCTATGGTACAGAAGAAATTCCGTTGGAGATAGTGGATATCAAGGTCGATAATGAACATTTATTGGGAGTAAAGAACTGGAAAAATGGATATGTACATGTAAGTAGTAGCAATGCTCTTGGTTGGAGTACCACGATGAGACTGACATATAAACGTCTGGATAATATTTTGGAAACTCATTTTTTTGAAGTTTATCTATTTGGTACAACATATTATGGGGCTTTAAAGAGCGATGGTGAGCTGCGGTTTTATTATACAGTGAAGCCTGGAGAAACGGTAGAAGCAGAAGCTCTGGTTAATCGTTGGAATTATACCGAAGATGGTGGAGAACCAATAGTAGATGCGTTTAAAGATTTTTACATTGACTGGAGTATCATCGAAGGTGAGGACGTAATCACGATTGAACGAAATAAAGAAAACGACAGAAGTTTATATCTAACAGCAAATGATGATGCAGATGGACAGGAAGCATATGTGAAAGTGCATGTCATGCATCTGAATGAGGAGGGAGAAGCAGAAGAAATAGACTTGAAAGGCGACGATCTGTACATGAAGGTAAAGATTGATAAAAGACCGTATAGAAGGTTGCGAAGAGGTGATGATGAAAAGCTTTACTATTATGTAGATGGTAAATTAGATACCGAATTTGAAGGCACTATGAGATACGGCGGTGATGATTTCTATATCAAAGATGGAACCGTTGCAACAGATATAAATGGTCTGCATTTTGTGACGGAAGGATATAAAGAAGGAACATCAGAAGAAAAACTATTTTCTAATACATTCTGTTTCTTCAAAGACGGACAGGTAGATGAAGAGTTTGAAGGTCTTACAGAATATAACGGCGCGAAGTTTTATGTTAAAGATGGTGTAGTTGCAAAGAATATAAATGGTCTGTATCTTGTAAGCGGCACAGATGATGAGACAACCACAGACGACAAATTCTACTTCTTCTCCAATGGACAGATCCAGAGTGAATACAAAGGACTTGCTTTATATGACAATGAATGGTTCTATTTGGAAAATGGTTACTTAGATACCAATACAAATGGAATCGTGGAGCATGACGGAGGTAAGTTTATTGTTGCGGTCGGAAGGATTGCAAAAGAAGCAAATGGCTTGTGGCAGGACCCGAAAGATGGAAAATGGTACTTTGCCTCTAATGGACAGATTCAGACTCAGCACGCCGGCGTGGCAGGCTATGATGGAAAACTGTTCTATGTTATCAAGGGAGAACTTGCAACAGATTATAAGGGCACAATAAAATATAACGGTGCAGTTTATGAGGTAATAAACGGACAGTTGTATAAGAAGAAATAGAGATATTGGTATGATTATGTGAAACGGCGGGGATTCCCGCCGTTTCACGTTATATAAGCAGCACAAGACCTTTCAAGGTAGATGCAATGCCTGAGGAAACAGGCAAATTCAACAGGAAAACTTCTTTATATAAACGATATGAAAAAACAGAACGCAATCCATAGGGAAGATTTAGGCTTTCTTTATAAAGGAAAACGTGATACTCTGAGAATATAAGAGGATGATTGTAAAAGAAGACCAGATTATAATAAAGCCACATAAAGGAGCAGGAATAGAAGTGCTAGGTGTGTTGGGTATAGTTCTTCCGTATTTTTTATATTAACGAAGGAACTCTATGACTATGTTAAAAATAACGGCGATTTAATGTTGCTTTATTATATGGCAGTATTTTGGTTGTTCGTGTTGGTGTGCATTGCATTTGCAGTTATCAGGATCAACAGAAAAATACAGGTGGGAAGATTTAAAAACAAAGTATATGTTTTATACGACGCAAGCCAGAATGAGAGTAGTTTGTTATGGCTATGTTATATTTTATTCATCTAAACTTAGAAAAAGTAAAAGAGTGGTGTTTCGGGACAACGCATACTTTAATAGTTGGAAAGGGTGTATGAAATTATAAAATTTATTTTTCTATGTATAAGTATGATATGTATTGTAAGGTACGGAGGCGCAGCAGGATTGGCTGTTGCTATGGCTGCTTTTGTATTTGGATTTTACTGGATATTCGGGGATACAGGAAACTATTTAGGTGGTAACTTTGATCGATTTTTTTATGAAAACAGAAAGACAAAGGATAATCCATTATATAGAAAAGGAAAGATGTCGGATAAGGGAAAATTTATGTCTGATATAAAGGGAATATACTGGTGTCAGATACATGGAATGATACAGATTTCACTTTTGTGTATTTATGCGGTATTTTCTCTTTTTCATGGAAATCAGCATAATGAAAGGATAGAGGCAATTTTTTTATTGTGGATTATAATTGGCGGAAATATATTTATCGGCGTTAATTGCTATTATCAAATGATTTTAAAGCGGGAATATGCTCCTTCGCGTTTTTCGAAAAAACAGTGGAAGCCGTTTACATATACAGGGGCAGAAAGACTGGGAGCAATACCCGTGAAAGATATGTATGGTGAAAAAGAGGAATTGTTTCATCATTTTATGAAAGCGTGTGAAACACATGGATACAAATTTTGGAAAACGTACAATTTTAAAGAGGAAGAGGACGCCTGCTTTTGGGTGAGAGAAGAAAAAGGACTGGAGATTTTTGCCTGTTTTTATGTACAGGAGCTGGAAGATAAGCATATTGAAAGTATGAATTTGGTTTTTCAAAAATTTATGGAAGAGTATATAGGAAAGCCAGTAACAAAAAAGCCGATTTATTTCACATTTATCATATGTGTAGAAAAAGGAAATCCATGTTTTTACAGAATGATAAATAAAGCAGTGATTCAGGGACATGGAAGATACCGTTTGCCAGCAGGGGCAGTTTTGGAGGAGAGAGAAATTTTGATCAGTCCACAGCTTTCAGGAAATGGATTCAGAGAATATGATGGAATGAGAAGAGAGCTAAAAAGAATGATGAAAGAGTAAATGATTTGTAGATACATTGTTTGCGAAAAAGTGGAGAAAACGGGCAAAATATGATTTTGGTTCAAGCAGGAGAAGAGAAATGCTTGGTTATTGTGTGTTTAAAAAATGGGATTTACGATTCTCTAAAAGGAATAAATGAGGTTATGAAAGATGGAATGGGAGGAATTGTTTATTTTGGGAATGGAGTAGGATATTTTCAGGGAGAACAATATATTGGTCCGCCTGACAGATATATTTTGGTGAAAAAGCAGAGGAATGGATAACGGGAGGTAAAAAAATGGAGTTTACTTACGAGAACAGAAAAGAAATAGAAAAACAGTATATACATGACAGTGAGTTTACAGGTTTTGAGTATGATTATGATAAAAGAGAAATCAGGCTTTTTTGTGATTACTACTTTTTGGATAACTACCATCCAAATGAAAGAAACCGCCTGTTTTTCAGAAATGTTATATTTTGTGAGATGCAAAGCTGCGAATTTTGGGGTATGGGAAATCGTATTCTTGAAATATGGGCAGAAGAAAATACGAAACAGATAAAAGATTTAATGAAAGAATTTGAAAAAGGCAAGCAGCCAGGTGATATATGCCGTTTGGTAGATGGAACAAAATATCTGGAAATAGGATTGCTGCTTAATTCAGGAGATACCATGTTAATTATCTGCGAAAGTTTATGCTGGGAGAAGGAAGATTTATTATAATTGCAGCGAAAACGAGGGCGGAGAATATGTATATTCCAATTATGATTTTATGGCTGTGCATTGCTTTTTTGATTTCCACTCTCTTTATGTGCAGGGGCATTTTCGTAAAAAGTTTAAATCACATACGATGGATACATTTTTTCAGGATTTAAAGGTGTTTTATTTTTCGCAGATTCAGGCGATTATCCAGATCCTGTTGTTATTGCTTTGGGGAATCAGCAGTTTTTTTACATATAAATGGAATGATGCCATATGGATAATTGGGGCGTGGTGTATAGGGACCGGAGTAATACAGTTAATTGCCGGACAATATTATAGAAGAATCCTGTTATCTCCGGCAAAAAATTCTCTTCATTCCGGAATAAAGTGGAATTTATTTACAAATCCGGGAATAGCAAAGGCAACACCGGTGGTTCCTTTGGGATATGGATTTGACAGTTTTGGGGAAATGGCAGAACATCTTGGAAAAAATTTAAAAGAGACGGGATATAGGCTCCGGGATAAAAAATACATAAGTGATGATGGCAGAATCTGGTTTTATACAAATAAAACAGAAAAATATCTTAAAGTGTTTGTTCTTATTAAAGTAAATCAGCTTGAAAAGGAACAATGTAAAGAACTGGATTATGTGACAGAAGCTTTTTTAAATGAAAATCTGGGAAAGAAAAAAGAAGCTTTTTCATATTCTGTACGATGTATCTGCCTTGTATGTGCAGAGCAGATAAGTTTGCCATATCGAAATTTTGTAATGAATGCAGTCCATCAAAGGAGAAGGTTATATTATTTACCTGCAGGAATCTGCTTTGAAGAGGGGGAATTTGAAATTGCAGAGATTGAGATGGATCAGTTAAGAGGTGTGCCTCATGATCAATATGAGAGTATGCGGGAAGAATTTTTATCTCTTGTGGATTATGAGCAGCAGCTATCTTTTTCAGGGCATCTGGCTCAATTTCGAAAAATGAAGGACAGTCATATAAGACGGGAGAAAAGTCAAATGAAATAAAAGACTGTATTTTGTGGAGGGTATCTATGTGGAATGACATCAGAGATGAAAAAACACTGGAAGAATTTATGGAAAGTATGGATTTTTTCCATGACAGTTGTATTAAGGAAATGAAATATGTAAGCGGCGCATATGTAGATGAAGATCTGGGAATGTATCCTGTGAATGACAGGAGAATTTTAAGCGTTATCATACAGAGCCAGTATGAAGAAAATTCTATGATTGAGATGGAGTTTTTGGGAATGAAATATTTGCATTTGAAGCCTGTGGTAGAAGAGTGGACAGGAGAAATTAATGATGCGACTATGATTTTGAAGGAAGGCTGCGTGTATTGGTGCGACTGCTGGGGTTTTACAGAGGAGACAATAAAAGAATATACGGGAACTGTAATCTGTGCAGAAAAAGTCAGATGGCGGTCTATAGAAGGGCATATGGGAAACGGGAAGATTTTCCGGTCGGTTATTTCGTGATAAGTAAATATGATGAGGTTTTATAATTTATGTGGCTATTCAACCGAATGTTACAAAAAACTGCTTGACTTCCCCGGAACTATATCTAAAAAATGGACTCATTAATAGGAAATTTCGATTCTCATAGAGAAATAAAAGGAATCAATAGGAAGAAAGGGAATGGATATGAACGAAAAATATGTACTAACTCCTTATGAAACAAGGGAAATCCTGTTTTATAAAACAGATTGTGGAGAAGTTAGAGTTGAAATTCTTTTATATCAGGAAAACCTGTGGCTGACGCAGGCAAAGATGGCGGAATTATTTGAAGTGCAAAAGGCGGCTATTTCAAAACATTTGAAAAATATCTTTGAATCTGGTGAATTACAGGAAGAAGCAGTTGTTTCCAAAATGGAAACAACTGCGGCAGATGGTAAGCGCTATAAAACAAACTATTATAATCTGGACGCTATTATTGCTGTCGGATACCGTGTTAATTCTAAAAAGGCTACGATGTTTCGTATTTGGGCAAATCGGGTATTAAAAGAATTTATTATTAAAGGCTATGTGATGGACGATGCACGTTTGCGAGAACCGGAAAACCTCTTTGGTAAAGACTATTTTGAGGAGCAGTTGGAGCGTATTCGAGATATTCGCTCCAGTGAACGCCGTTTTTATCAAAAAATTACGGATATTTACTCTCAGTGCAGTGCTGACTATGATGTGAACAGTCCTGTTACAAGAGAGTTTTTTGCTACAGTACAAAATAAGCTCCATTACGCTGTCACTCATCATACGGCGGCTGAGATTGTTTATGGACGAGCTGATAGCACAAAGCCAAACATGGGTTTGACAACTTGGAAAAATGCTCCTAAGGGGCTCATTCGCAAGTCCGATGTTTCGATTGCAAAAAACTACTTAAACGGAGAAGAAATGAAGAATCTGAATGAAATTGTAACAATGTATCTGGACTATGCCGAAAGACAGGCACGGCGGGGAAATATTATGTATATGCAGGATTGGGTTAGTCGTTTAGATGCCTTCCTCCAGTTCAATGAGGAAGATGTTTTGCATGACAAAGGCAAAGTGACCGCTGCTATCGCAAAGGCATTTGCAGAAAATGAATTTGAAAAATTCCGTGTTTTACAGGATAGAACATATCAAAGTGATTTTGATTTATTGGTAGCCAGAACAGAAGCAAAAAGCGATTTATGATATGGGAAACGGGGAGATTTTCCGGTCGGTTGTCTGATAAGATGTAAATTTTAGGAGCTGTCGCTTGGACGATTAAGAAATCAATCGTGAAGCGGCAGCTTCTCTTTATTAAGCATAAGAAGTGTATTTTTTATTATGGATTTTTCTGAACAGGTGCAAAAAGATACCTGGTTTTTTCGTTTTCAATCTGAGCAGTTTCTTCAGGAGACAGGGATTTGTCTGTAATTACATAATCAAAAGCAGAAAGCGGAGATACAGAAAAAACAGCATTCTGTCCGAACTTACTGCTGTCTATCATGAGGATAATTTCGTCTGCAGCAGAGATTGCGTTTTTCTGGAAATCTACATCATTTTGGTAGTAGCCGCTTAAAATAAACTGATTACTTAAAGCAGCTCCGCTTAAAAACGCCTTGCTCAGATGGAAGGCTTTCAGTGTTTCGGCTGTAATCTGACCGGAGGCAGAGTATTGGGAGGTGTGGATCCAGCCGCCAAGAAAGAACATACTCCTGCATTTTCGGCCTCCGTCAAAAATGGAGACAATAGAGAAAGAGTTTGTCACAACAATCAAAGTTTCCAGTAATTCAGGCTGTTTCACAAGCTCTCTGGCAAGCTCCAGATTTGTAGTGCAGCTTTCAAGGAGAATCGTATCATTTGGCTGGATCAGGGAAACGGCGCGATGTGCGATTGCTTTTTTTTGTACTACATTTTTGGAAGCGCGTAAATCAAATGGTATTTCTACATTATTTCCGGTGGCGAGAGCAACGCCGCCATGAACTTTAACGATTAAACCTTCATCAGAAAGGGCATCAAGATCCTTTCGCATGGTTTCATTTGATACTTTTGTTAAATTGGCTAACTGCTGGGTAGAGCTGATGGGAACCTTTGATAGAATGGCTAAAATCTGTTTTCTTCGTTTATCAAGTTTACTTATCATGTTAAAATTCCTTCTTCCTAACCTTTTCTATATTGTAACATTGGAAATTTCCAATGTCAAATTTTTTGAGGGCAACAGTACCATAAAACAGTGCTCGAATTTGTAGAATATATATAAAAATAAAGGAAATGGGAGTTTGTAATTGACGGAGAAATGCCAAAGTGTATATTATAATAAAAGTTGGAAATAACCAATATAAAGGATAAAAATTGGAAAAAACAAATAAACGGAGGAACGATATGGAAAGCCCAAAACCATATATTTTTACAGATAATAATCCCAATACAATGGAAGATTATGCGAAATCTGTGAGACGTCTGGCAAAGCCTGCGAAAAGAGTCGATGTTGTATTGGATACAGATATGTTTAATGAGGTAGACGACCAGTTTGCTCTTGCGTATCTGCTTCAGTCGGAAGAAAAACTGAATTTGAAGGCAATTTGTGCAGCGCCTTTTTTTAATCATCATTCGGAAAGCCCTAAAGATGGTATGGAAAAAAGCTATGATGAAATTTTTAAAATTCTTCGTCTGCTGAAACGGCAGGAGTATGAAAATGTGGTGTATAAAGGGGCGGACGACTTTCTGATTGAAAGAAAGGAGGCTATTGATTCTCCGGCGGTAAGGGAGATTATCAGACTTTCTGAAAATTATGACGAAGAAAATCCTCTTTATATTATCGGGATTGCCGCGGCTACCAATATAGCTTCTGCTCTGCTTCTGTGTCCGGAATTGAAAAACAGAGTTTTTATTGTATGGCTGGGAGGCCTTGGATTTGACTGGCATGACAATAAATCCTTTAATGCAGGACAAGATGTGGAGGCTGCAAGAGTTGTTTTATCAAGCGGAGCGCCTGTGGTGCTTCTGCCGGGAAGAGGGGTTTTAGATCATTTTTCTACAACAGGTCCGGAACTTCGCTACTGGCTTCAGGGAAAAAATGCGTTCTGTGATTATATTATAGAAAAAACAGAACGGGAATCTCAGATATGCAACGGCGAAAAATGCTGGAGCAGACCAATTTCTGACGTTGCGGCAGTTGCGTGGCTTTTAGATGGAAATTTCATGCTGGATCGGCTGGAACACAGTCCTGAGTTTTTTTACAGTAAATAAATTCAGAGAAATAAAAGAATTTGCAGGTCTTGCCAATTATATAAGGGTACTTACAGATGAAACGTTTCTCCAGGCAATCGGAAACACGCTTGTGTTTGTAATTACCACTGTGCCTGTCAGCATTGTGATAGGTCTTGCACTGGCGCTCCTTGCAAAAAAGAGAAGAAAAACTTCTTCTGTTTATGAAGCAATGTATGCGCTTTCTATGGCAATATCTGTTTCTGTAGTAGCTATGATTTTCCAGTTTGCGTTTAACCCTTCTATGGGAATCATCAATAAGGTTACAGGCCTGGATATTTCCTGGCTTACAGATCCCAAAACAGCGCTTGCCATCGAAAATATGTGGGGAGAAAAGACTGCGGGAGTTCCCCATTATGCAGTGCAGCCGGAAGAGGTACTTCGCCTGATAGAGGATATTCAATGTGATAATGTGAAAGTGTGCTGGGACGTGGAGCATGGAAGCATCGAAAAAATCAATCAGACAGAAGCGCTTCATATGTTGAAAAACCATATTGTAACGACACATATTTCAGATGAGGCAGGTGTGAATCAGATACATATTCTTCCGTATTTCGGAAATATAGACTGGGAGGAGCTTTTAAAGGCATTTGCAGATATTGGATATAATGGAATCTTTAATTTTGAAATTCAGCACTACCTTCCGGGTGTTCCGAAAGAGTTGATTTTACCTGCTATGGAATTTTCCCGGAAGGTGGGTGCGTATCTTGTAAAAAGTCTGGAAGAGATGAAAACATCATAAAAGGGAATGTAATGAAAGAAATAGCAGAATATACCGGAATGATAGGAATGGAAAATATTGTCTCTGTCACATCCGGGATTGTCCGTATATTGCTGGCTGCAATATGCGGAGCTGTAATCGGAACAGAGAGAGGAAGAAAACATCGCCCGGCAGGGCTTAGGACGCATATGCTTGTATGTGTGGCTGCAGCTCTTGTGATGGTGACAAACGAGCAGTTGATACAAGTATACGGAAGCGGCGACCCTACCAGAATGGGGGCGCAGGTTATAAGCGGAATCGGTTTTTTAGGAGCAGGAACGATTATTACCGACAGACAGAGCCGCATCAGAGGTCTTACAACGGCGGCAGGATTATGGGCAAGCGCCTGTGTAAGACTTGCAATTGGAAGCGGATATTATCTGGGGGGGATTCTTACCTGTATTTTCATTCTTATTATTTTTACAAAATTTATAGGAATCGAAAAGCATTTCGTAAAAAGGTCGCGCACAATGGAAATTCGGGTTTCTTTTGAAAACGCCAAAAGCCTGAATCATTTTATCAGTGAATTGACAAGCTGTGAATGTAATGTAGTTTCTTTTGAGGTGTTTGGGAAAAATGCCAATCTGCAGATTGTGCTGCCTACAGGAAACTGTCATGAGGAAGTGACCAGAGTTTTTAATATGTGCAAAGGAATGTTGACTCTGGAAGAGTTATAAGGGAGAAAGGGGGAAATACAACAATGGATAAAAAAGAGATAAAAAAGCTGCCTAAAATTGAGCTGCATTGTCATCTGGATGGCTCTGTAAGTTATTGCGCTTTGGAGAAGGAAGCGCTGGATAAAGAAGGATTCAGTAAAGAAATGCTGCAGGCGCCTGTGCCCTGCAGAAATCTGAAAGAATATTTGCAGTGTTTCGATGTAGTGCTGCCTCTTCTTCAAACAGAGACGATGTTAAAAAAGCTGCTTTTGATGTAATCCGTCAGGCAGCAGAGGAAAATATAATTTATACAGAAGTAAGATTTTCTCCGGGATTACATTGCAAAGAAGGGCTTTCTTATACCCAGGTATGCAGGGCGGTTCTTAATGGTCTGGAAAAAGGGGAAGAGAAATTTGGAGTAAAGAGCAGGGCAATACTCTGTATGATGAGAGGAAAGCCTTCGGAATATAATAATAAAGTTATGGATGCAGCAGAAGAATTTTTAGGATATGGAGTTGCGGGAGTAGATTTAGCAGGAAATGAAGCGGCTTATCCGCCTCAAATATATGAAGGTTTTTTAAGAGGGCAGAAAACGCACATATTCCATTTACCATACATGCCGGGGAATGCGGCAGCGCAGAGAATGTAAAGATAGCTGTTGAGATGGGGGCAAAAAGAATCGGTCATGGGGTAGCTATTGTGGAAAATGAAGAGATAAAAGAATTGTGCAGAAAATATAAGGTGTGTCTGGAGATGTGTCCGGTAAGTAATCTTCAGACAGGAGCGGTAGAAGATATTTTCCAATATCCTTTCTGGCGGTTATATAAAGAAGGAGTATGTGCTACAATACATACAGATAACAGGACGGTTTCCAATACAAGCCTTACAAATGAGTGGGCAGTATTAACAGAGAAATTCCCACAGATTGACAGGGATGTCATTTTGAAAGCGAATTTGGCTGCTGCAGGTGCGGCTTTTTTACCTGAGGGAGAGAAGAAGAAATTAGAAGAAATAATTTTAAAATATAAGTTGCAAAACCCGTCCGTACAAGTGCTATAATGTACGTATAAGTACAGGCTTGAAAGGAGAAGGAGAAAATATGCTTGAGAAATTAAAAGAAGAGGTTTACAGGGCAAATATGGATTTGCCGAAGTACGGTCTTGTTACGTTTACGTGGGGAAATGTAAGTGGAATTGATAGAGAAAGCGGACTTTTTGTAATTAAGCCAAGCGGAGTGGATTATGATAAGCTGACGCCGGAAGATATGGTTGTAGTAGATTTGGAGGGAAATCGTGTAGAAGGAAAATATAATCCTTCTTCTGACACACCGACACATGTAGAGCTTTATAAGGCTTTCCCGGAGATTGGAGGAATTGTACATACGCATTCTTCCTGGGCAACAAGCTGGGCGCAGGCAGGGCGCTCTATTCCATGTTATGGAACGACACATGCGGATTACATTTACGGAGAAGTTCCATGTGTGCGCAATCTCACAAAAGAAGAGATTGATGAGGCATATGAAAAAAATACAGGAGTTCTCATCGCAGAGTATTTTAAAGATAAAGATTATAATGCAGTTCCTGCAGTTCTCTGTAAAAACCACGGACCGTTTACCTGGGGGAAAGATGCACATGAGGCAGTGCATAATGCTGTTGTATTGGAGGAAGTCGCAAAGATGGCATCTCGTTGTGAAATGATCAATCCTGATGTAAAGCCGGCTCCACAGGAGCTTCAGGATAAGCACTATTACAGAAAACACGGTGCAAACGCATATTACGGACAGAATAATAAATAACGGGATAACTGCCAGCTTCGGAAAAGAGGCTGGCAGTTATCTTTAAGTCCAGATAATTAACTCAAACTTCCCACATGGTATTGCACCTTGAAAAATCGATACCTTCATTTATAAAAAAGTGTGCTGACATCGGTGGAAAGCATTTATAGAGTTCGGATTTTTATCAGTCAGGTTATAAATGGGTTAAATTTCGTGATTTCTTTGTTCCAACCTACATTTTTGCGGGCTTCAATAGGCGGCATTACATATTTTGCTCATATAAGCCTACTTTTTTGTGATTCAAATAGGCTAAATTCCAAGATTTCCTTTTTTTAACCTATTTTTCGCTTTTAAAATATAGGCTAAATTTAGAGAAGCTTGCTCATCAGCCTATTTTGTTTCAAAATAAGTAGGTGTAATTTGAGATTTAAAAAAAACAACTTATTTGTGCCTGAAAAATGTAGGATAAAAATCAAAAAATAATATTTTCAACCGAAAAAGCATTGAAACATCGCTGTAAATGATATTGAGTTCAATAATAATATATACTGTTCAGAGAAAAAGATTCTCCTTGCCATCTTCCCCGAAAGACTTTACAATAGGGAAAAGAAACTGTAGAAAAAAGCAGCCCCACAGGGCAGTGGAAGATAAAATAAGAGGAGATTTTCATGATTGAATTAGGAAAAAAGCAGAAATTGCTTGTAGTAAAAAAAGTAGAGTTTGGCGTGTATCTTGCAGAGGATAAAAATGCAGATGCAAAGGACAGGGTTCTTCTTCCGGGAAGACAGGTTCCGGAAGGAACAAAAGAAGGAGATGAACTGGAAGTTTTCCTTTATAAAGATTCTTCAGACCGTCCGATTGCCACAACAAAAGAGCCGCTTATCATGCTGGGTCAGACAGCCGTTCTCAAAGTAAAGCAGGTGACAAAAATCGGCGCGTTTCTTGACTGGGGACTGGAAAAAGATCTGCTTCTTCCATACCATGAGCAGACTCTTCGCGTAAGAGAAGGAGAGGATTGTCTTGTAGCGCTTTATCTTGATAAGAGCAGCCGCCTCTGCGCGACCATGAAGGTGTATCATTACCTTTCTAAGAGAACGCCTTATGTGGCAGGAGACCAGGTAAAGGGAAGGGTTTATGAAATCAGCCAGAAATTCGGTGTGTTTGTGGCTGTTGACGACAAATATTCCGCGCTGATCCCTGCAAGGGAGGCAGCAGGAAAATATCGCCCGGGAACCATTCTGGAGCTTCGCGTCACAGAGGTGAAGGAAGACGGAAAAATGAACGTAAGCGACAGGCAGAAAGCATATCTTCAGATTAATGAAGATGCGGAAATTGTGATGAGCGTCATTGATGAATTTGCAGGAGTTCTTCCGTTTGATGATAAGGCTTCCCCGGAAGTGATAAAGAGAGAGTTTGGACTGAGTAAAAATGCTTTTAAACGGGCGGTAGGACATCTTATGAAGGAAAAGAAAATTGAGATCAGAGAGCGCCGCATTTATAAGCTGTAAAAGATATGGAGGAAAATTAAGTGAATTTTACACATCTTCATGTCCATACGGAGTACAGCCTTCTGGACGGCTCTAATAAGATAAAAGAGTACGTGGCAAGAGTGAAGGAACTGGGTATGGACAGCGCTGCCATTACAGACCACGGAGTAATGTACGGCGTCATTGATTTTTACCGTGCGGCAAGGGAAGCGGGAATCAATCCCATTCTCGGTTGCGAGGTGTATGTGGCTCCTGGTTCACGTTTTGATAAGGATACAGGAACGGGAGAAGACCGCTATTACCATCTTGTGCTTCTTGCGGAAAATAATAAGGGCTACAGCAATCTTATGAAAATTGTATCAAAAGGTTTTGTGGAAGGCTTTTATTACAAACCGCGAGTAGACATGGAGCTTCTCCGGGAATACCATGAGGGAATCATTGCATTAAGCGCCTGTCTTGCAGGAGAAGTATCACGTTATCTCACAAGAGGGATGTATGAAGATGCAAAGGCGGCTGCATTAAGGTATCAGGATATATTTGGAAAGGGAAATTTTTTCCTTGAACTTCAGGATCACGGGATTTCAGAGCAGCAGGAAGTAAACCGTCAGCTTCTTCGTATGCACCAGGAAACAGGAATTGATCTTGTGGCAACAAACGACGTTCATTATACAACGGCAGAGGACGCAGACCCCCACGATATTCTCCTTTGTCTCCAGACTGGTAAAAAACTGGCAGACGAGGACAGAATGCGTTATGAGGGAGGGCAGTATTATGTGAAATCTCCGGAAGAAATGGAGAGGCTTTTCCCATATGCTTTGGAGGCTCTGGAAAATACGCATAAAATTGCAGAGAGATGTCATGTGGAGATTGAATTTGGTGTGACAAAGCTTCCAAAATACGATGTGCCTGAGGGATATACATCATGGGAATATTTGAATAAGCTTTGTTTTGACGGACTTTCCGAAAGATACCATCCTGTAACGCAGGAACTGAAAGACAGGTTGGAGTATGAACTTTCCACTATCAAAAATATGGGATATGTAGATTACTTCCTTATTGTATGGGATTTTATCAAGTATGCCAGAGATAATGACATTATGGTAGGTCCGGGACGAGGTTCTGCTGCAGGAAGTCTTGTAGCATACACCCTTGGAATCACTCAGCTTGATCCTATTCGCTATGATTTGCTTTTCGAGCGTTTCTTAAACCCGGAACGAGTTTCCATGCCTGATATTGACGTGGACTTCTGTTTTGAGAGACGTCAGGAAGTAATTGATTATGTAGTCCGCAAATACGGAAAAGACCGTGTAGTACAGATTGTAACATTCGGAACCCTTGCTGCCCGCGGTGTTATTCGGGATGTAGGGCGGGTTCTTGATATGCCCTATGCGCAGGTGGACGTGATTGCAAAGATGATACCACAGGAGCTGAATATTACAATAGATAAGGCTCTCGACATGAATCCGGAGCTAAAAAAAGCGTATGACGAGCAGGAGGAAATTCATCATCTCATTGATATGGCAAAACGCCTTGAGGGTCTTCCGCGTCATACCTCCATGCACGCTGCCGGTGTTGTCATAAGCCAGAAGGATGTAGATGAATATGTGCCGCTTTCCAAGGCGCAGGATGGTTCTATTACCACACAGTTTACTATGACGACACTGGAGGAACTGGGGCTTCTTAAAATGGATTTCCTTGGGCTTCGTACTTTGACGGTAATTCAGGATGCAGTAAGGCTTGTAGAAAAAGATACAGGCGTAAGCCTTGATATGCAGAAGATTGATTATAATGACAAGAAAGTTCTCGACTCTCTTGGCACCGGTCATTCGGAGGGAGTGTTCCAGCTGGAAAGCGGCGGAATGAAAAACTTCATGAAGGAGTTAAAGCCCCAGAGCCTTGAGGATGTAATTGCGGGAATCTCTCTTTACCGTCCCGGTCCTATGGATTTTATTCCCCAGTATATCAGAGGGAAGAACCGACCGGATACGATAAAGTACGACTGCCCGCAGCTTGAACCCATTTTGAAGCCTACCTACGGATGTATCGTATATCAAGGTGCGACTCGTTCCTGGTTTAAATAAACAAAGACCAGGCACATTATAAAAATAATGGAGAACTGCAATTTCGAAGTAAGGAATGATAAGGTAACGCTTTGAAACTTACTCTTTAATACTCCGACTAGCATCATATATGGAAACATTAGGTGTTAGAAGCTCGGTGAAGTCGGCAGAAGCAGACCTAAGTTAAAGAAATCATCAAGTAAGGTTGGTACAAAAGAGACTAGAGTCCACCTGCCAGGAAAGATGAAAATATGAGATATGGTCTGTGATATGTCGGAAGTCTATAAAGTTTCTATGGTGAGTATGTCATAACGACTGACGAACTCGAGAATTTAAAGGATCTAGATACAACTGTGTGGAAACATACAGAGCCGCTCGTAACGGTGTTGGTGTGGTAAAGTAAGAATCTTGGTTATGAAATACCATGATGTGTTACAGGCACATCTAAGCTAACAGGTCTATATTGAGCACCTAAGGAAACTATGTACAGATAGAAATTGTGGAACGAGGAAAGATATCGAGTATCTGAATGAAATAAGTTGGATATAAACTGACGAAGAAAAATAAGCAGTTGAATCGGTGTTGAAAAGTAGTGTTCGAACCAGTGAAGTTCCTGTAATGGGAATAGAGGAATGGGCACAAGTCGCTGTAGTTTTTATAGATTTAAAATAAAGAAAATTTATTCATTCAAATACAATAGGGATTTCGTGTATGACTAAAAAGGCTCACGTTCCAATCGAAAGAAAGGAAGTGAGAACCCTATGCCTAAAGAAAAAGTAAAACGCATTGATAGTTTGAGACATAATGAATATTACGGTATGCAGAATACTTTTGATGAACTTTATAGCGAAAGCATAAAGGGCTCAAAATTTCATAATCTGATGGATATTGTTCTTGAAGAAAATAACATCTTGCTTGCCTATCGCAATATCAAAGCAAATGGAGGAAGTAAAATTCCAGGTACAGATGGTTTGTCTGTCAAAGATATAGCGAAAATGAAGCCGCAGCAGGTGGTAGAAAAGGTAAGATTTATTTTGAGAGGAAGTCGGCATGGATACAGACCAAAAGCTGTAAGAAGAAAGGAAATTTTAAAACCAAACGGAACAACAAGACCATTTGGAATTCCGTGTATCTGGGATAGACTTATACAGCAGTGTATCAAACAGGTCATGGAGCCAATCTGTGAAGCTAAATTCTCTGAAAATAGTTATGGATTTCGCCCAAGTCGTTCTGTGGAAAATGCGATAGCAAGAACCTACAGATTATTGCAAATGTCCAACCTTCACTATGTTATTGAATTTGACATCAAAGGATTTTTTGATAATGTAGATCATAGTAAGTTGATAAAACAGATATGGTCGTTAGGGATACAGGATAAAGAGCTGATTTATGTAATCAAAAGAATTTTAAAAACTCCTGTTAAGATGCCGGAAGGGTATCTGGTAACTACGGAAAAGGGAACATCGCAGGGCGGGATTCTGTCTCCGTTGTTGGCTAATATTGTACTCAATGAGTTAGACCATTGGGTAGAAAGTCAATGGCAGTACAGCAGGGTGACAGATAACTACAGTCAAAAACCACAAAGGAATGGAACGGTAGACAGATGTCATGGATATAGAGCAATGCGAGAATCCACAAAGCTAAAAGAAATGTGGATTGTGAGATATGCAGATGACTTTCGAATTTTCTGTAAAACGAGAGGCGATGCAGAAAAGACAAAAATAGCGATTGAAAAATGGCTGAAAGACCGATTAAGACTTGATGTATCTCAGGAAAAGACTCGAATTGTAAACACCAGACAAAGGAGTATGGAATTTTTAGGATTCAATATCAAAGTTCATAAAAAAAGAAAGGATTCAAAATACGTTGTAGATTCACATATCAGTGAAAAAGCCCTTAAAGCTAAAGGGGAAAAGTTAACAAACCAGGTTAAGGTATTTTGTAAATACAAAGACTCAGATCAAGGTGTAAAAGAATTGGTAATCTATAATGCAATGGTGCTGGGAATCCAGAACTACTACAGAATAGCAACAAATGTAGCAGGCGATTTGAATCACATTCAGCAGCGCACCTATAGAATTATGTATAATAGATTAAATACGCAGAGTGGAAATGCATTACGGAAGGAAGGCAGAGCACTCACAGGGCTGGAAAAGCAGCGGTTTGGAAAATCAAAATCGCTCAGATATATGGCGGGAACGAAAGAACCAATATATCCAATTTATTGTATCCAGTTTAAAACTCCAATGGCATTAAATCGAAGAATTTGCCCTTACACCGTTGAGGGAAGAGCAGCGATACATGACAAACGGAGAATAAACGGAAATCTTATGCACCAACTTATGAGTCGGAAGATAAATAGTGGCAGTATAGAATATTATGACAATCAAATATCACTGTACAGTGCTCAATGGGGAAAATGTTATATTACAGACAGAGAATTTCAAAGTCTGGAGGAAATACATTGCCACCATAAAATTGCTAAAAGCAAGGGTGGTACAGATAGATATAATAATTTGGTCCTCGTGGACAAAGATGTCCACATACTGATACATGCCATGAATTTAGAAGTTGTCAAATATTACTTGGAAGTACTGAAGATAAAGGCTGTTGAACTTAGAAAAATCAATAGATTAAGACAGATTTTAGAGCTGCCAGTTATTGTGAAAAGGAAAAAGAGCCTTAGTCTTAGTTATCATTACGAATAGAAAAAGAGTTGATTTAGGTTATTTGAATAGAATGAATAAAAGCTGCAACGATGGAACGCCGTGTGCAGGGAAACTTGCATGCACGGTGTGGAGTGGGGGAAAAACTGGAGATAATATCAAAGGTTTACCTATCACTATAGCAGGTTATGCAGATTGTGCGGAATCTTGCCGGATATACTCTGGGAAGAAGCGATCTTGTGCGCCGTGCCATGTCAAAGAAAAAGGCATCTGTCATGGAAAAAGAGCGTCAGAACTTTGTTTACGGAAATGAGGAGGAAGGTGTTCCTGGCTGTATTGCAAACGGAATTCCGGAAAAAACAGCAAATAAGATTTATGATGATATGATTGATTTTGCGAAATATGCCTTTAATAAGTCTCATGCGGCAGCATATGCAGTTGTTTCTTATCAGACTGCATATTTGAAATATTATTATCCGGTAGAATTTATGGCTGCTCTTATGACTTCTGTGATTGAAATGCCTGCGAAGGTGGCGGAGTATATTTATGTGTGCCGTCAGATGGGAATTACAATCCTGCCGCCTGATATTAATCGTGGAATGTATGGATTTTCTGTTGATAACGGCGCTATCCGATACGGTCTTTCCGCAATTAAAAGCGTAGGGCGTCCTGTAATCGAGAGTATTGTAAAAGAGCGGGAAGAAAACGGAGATTATACAAATCTTCAGAATTTCATAGAGAGAAACCTGGAGCAGGTCAATAAACGTGCAATTGAAAACTTTATAAAAGCAGGAGCGCTTGACTGCCTGGAAGGAAACCGCCGTCAGAAAATGATGACATTTGCCCGGATTGTGGATGGAATCAACCAGGATAAGAAAAACACAATGGCAGGCCAGCTTAGCTTCTTTGATATTGTAAGTGAGGAAGAGAAAAAAGAATTTGAAATTCGTATGCCGGATTTGGAGGAATTTGATAAAGAAACGATACTTGCTTTTGAAAAAGAAGTTCTTGGTATTTATTTAAGCGGACATCCTCTTGAGGGACACCGTGATATTATGGAGAAAATGGCAACTGCCAGAACTGCCGATTTCCAGCAGGACGAGGAGACTGGGTTTCCAAAGGTTATAGATGGTCAAAAGGCGATTCTGGGAGGAATGATTACCGATAAAACTATTAAATACACAAAAAACAATAAGGTAATGGCATTTTTTACTCTGGAAGACCTTGTGGGAACTGTGGAGGTTGTTGTTTTCCCAAGAGATTATGAGAAGTGTCAGGCTCTCTTAAATGACGAAGAAAAAGTCTTTATACAGGGGCGTGTTTCTGCGGAAGATGACAGACCCAGTAAGCTGATTCTGGAAAAAATCCGTTCTTTTGAGGATATTCCGAGGGAATTATGGATACAATTTCCAGACAGAGAGGCTTACGGGGAAAAAGAGCAGGAACTTCTTGCAGATCTTAAGCAGTCGCCGGGAAAAGACAGCGTTGTGATTTTTCTTAGGGATGTAAAAGCGATGAAAAAGCTTTCTGCTGCATACCACGTAGAGATAACAGATTCATGGCTGGAATCCATGTGCAAAAAATATGGAGTTTCCAATGTTAAAGTTCTGCAAAGAGTATTGAAAAACTTGTAAAAATGCTATACACTATAACCGAATATGTGTAGAACCTAACAGCGTCGATGTCCTTCTTATACCGGCGCTGGATTCAGAAGATGGAGGAATGTAAAATGGCAGAAAAGAAGATTAAAACGATTGGTGTTCTGACCAGTGGCGGAGATGCTCCCGGAATGAATGCGGCAATTCGTGCGGTAGTGCGAAGAGGACTGAGCAGCGGTTTAAATGTAAAAGGTATTTATAAAGGATATAACGGACTCTTAAACGAAGAAATCGTGGATATGAGCGCAAAGGACGTATCTGATACGATTGAAAGAGGCGGTACTGTTCTTTATACTGCCCGCTGTGCAGAGTTCCGTACAGAGGAAGGCCAGAGAAGAGGCGCTGAAGTTTGTAAGAAACACGGCATTGACGGTCTTGTTGTAATCGGTGGTGACGGTTCTTTTGCAGGAGCGCAGAAGCTGGCAAATCTCGGAATCAATACAATCGGCGTTCCGGGAACAATCGACCTTGATATTGCATGTACAGAATATACAATCGGTTTTGATACAGCTGTAAATACTGCAATGGAAGCTATCGACAAGGTTCGCGATACTTCTACATCTCATGAGCGATGCAGCATTATTGAGGTTATGGGAAGAAATGCAGGATACCTTGCTCTGTGGTGTGGAATTGCAAACGGTGCAGAGGACGTTCTCATTCCTGAAAAATATGATTATGATGAGCAGAGACTCATTAACAATATTATTGAGAGCCGTAAAAAAGGTAAAAAACATCATATCATTGTTAATGCAGAAGGTATCGGACATTCCGAAGCTATGGCACAGCGTATTGAGGCAGCTACAGGAATTGAGACACGAGCTACCATTCTTGGACATATGCAGCGTGGCGGAAGTCCTACATGTAAAGACCGTGTGTATGCATCTATGATGGGCGCAATGGCAGTAGATCTTCTTTTACAGGGTAAAACATGCCGTGTCGTAGGATATCGTCATGGAGAGTTTGTTGATTTTGACATTAACGAAGCTCTGGCAATGAAGAAAAATGTTTCCGAATATCAGTGGGAGATCTGTAATTCACTTTCACATAATTACGACAAAAATACTGTAAAATAATATATATAATCATGGATATCCATAGTTTAATTAAAAAGTTTTACAAATTAAATACATCACAAATAATTACCCTTGGCTTTGCGGGGGTAATTTTTGTAGGCGGATTAATTCTCTGGATGCCGTTTTGTACGGTGCCCGGAGAGACAACCACCTTTACAGATGCCATGTTTACTTCTACTACTTGTATTTGTGTCACAGGGCTCGTAACGGTTGTAACGGCAACCCACTGGACGATAATCGGTAAGGTTGTGATACTGATACTGATACAAATAGGGGGAATTGGAGTTATCGCCCTTACAAACCTGATTTTTTTAAGTCTTCACAAGAAGATTTCCATGCGAAACAGGCGTATGATACAGGAATCTTACAATCTTGACCAGATGTCAGGACTTGTAAAGGTAGTAAGAAAAGTGGTATTTTGTGTTTTCGGCGCAGAGGCGGTGGGAGCACTTTGTTATTCTTTATGTTTTATTCCGCAGTTCGGTTTTGTAGAAGGAATTGTTCAGTCTGTTTTTACAGCAGTTTCTGCATTCTGTAATGCGGGTGTGGAGATACTGGGAGAAACAAGCCTTGCGCCATATGTTCATAATCCTCTTGTGAACTTTACAACAATGGGTCTGATCGTAGCGGCCGGTCTTGGATTTACGGTATGGTGGGACATCTGGGATAAAATAAAAAAGGTAGTAAAAAAAGAGATTTCTTTCAGAAGAATGTTCAAAACCCTCAGGCTTCACAGTAAACTTGCGATTACGATGACTCTGGTTCTTATATTAGGCGGAACCTTTTTAATCTATCTTTTTGAGTATAAGAATCCGGAAACGCTGCAGGGAATGTCTATAGGAGAAGGATTGATGGCAGCTGCATTTCAGTCTGTCACAACGCGTACAGCAGGATTTTTCACCATCGACCAGACTGCTTTTGGTAATGCGACGATTGTGCTGTGTCTTGTTCTTATGTTCATCGGAGGTTCTCCTATGGGAACTGCCGGCGGTGTAAAAACAACAAGTATTGCAGTTATGTTTATGACACTTGTTTCAAATTTAAGAGGAAAAAGAGATGTGGAAGCATATGGAAGAAAGGTGCGGGAAAATTACATACGTTCTGCAGTTGTAGTAGTAGGCATCGGTTTTTCCACTCTTGTTATTATGACGTTGCTTCTGGCTGCTTCAGAGCATGGTGTGAAGCTTGAAGATATTGTGTACGAAGTTACGTCTGCTCTTGGTACTGTAGGATTAAGCAGAAATCTTACGCCAAAACTTTCTACCGCAGGACGGTGGATTATTATTCTTACTATGTTCTTGGGAAGAATCGGACCGCTTACTCTTGGTTCGGCAGTAATTTCGCATTCTCAGAAAAGGCCGGAGAATACACATCTGGCAGAAGAAGATATTATGATTGGTTAAAAGCGGTATATACAGCTTTTGGAGGAATATAAAAGAATATGAGAGATAAATCTTTTGCAGTCATTGGTCTTGGACAGTTTGGAATCACGCTTGCAGAAACGCTTGCAGAGTCTAACAGTGATGTTCTTGCAGTAGATATAAATGATGAAAAAATACAGGAAGTTGCGGATATGGTAACATATGCTGTAAGGGCAGATGTGCGTGAACCGGGAATTTTGAAATCTCTGGGCGTGCAGAACGTAGATGTTGCTGTTATTTCTATTTCCGATAATATCGAGGCAAGCATTGTGGCAACGATGCAGGCGAAGGAACTGGGAGTTCCCTTTGTTATGGCAAAGGCAACGAACGCTCTGCACGGACGTATCCTTGATAAGATTGGGGCAGATAAAGTAATTTATCCGGAACAGTCAATGGGATTTCGTACAGCAAAAAATCTGATGACAAATGGATATGTGGATGTATTTGAGCTTTCTTCAGAATTCAGTATTGCAGAATTTAAAATACCGAATGACTGGGTAGGAAAATCTCTCATGGAGCTGAAAATTCGTGAGAAATACCGTATCAATGTTATCGGAATCAAAAAAAAAGAGCAGGTAAATGTAAATATCAGACCGGAGGAGATTCTGGAAGAAGGCTGTTCTATTATTGCAATCGGAAAAAACCAGGACTTAAATGCAGATCCTGCATTTATGCGGTGAAAGTGGAGAAGTTTATGATTACAAGTGTAAATAACAGTCAGGTTAAAAATGTAATACAGTTAAATCAGAAGGCGAAGGCAAGACGCCAGCAGGGGCTTTTTACGGCAGAGGGCAGAAAAATGTTTCGGGAAGCTCCTGCAGACTGGATTTCCAGAGTTTATGTAGCGGAGTCTCTCTCAGAAGATGAAGAAATTCTGGGTAAAATAACAGAGGAGTCTCTTGACTATGAAATTGTGGCTGATCCTGTGTTCCGCCAGATGAGCGATACGCAGACACCACAGGGAGTTCTCACCGTATTGAAAAAACCTGTCTATACAGAAGAAGCTCTTTTTCGTGGTGAAAAGCCTTTTCTCATGGTTTTGGAGGATTTACAGGACCCGGGAAATGTGGGAACCATTTTCCGGACAGGAGAGGGCGCCGGTATTACAGGTGTTCTTCTCACAAAGACCTGCGTAGATGTAACAAATCCAAAAGTAATCCGTTCCACTATGGGTTCTATATACAGAATGCCTTTTCTCTATATAGAAGATGTGGTATCATGGAAGGAGAAGCTTAAGGAAAAATCAGTCCGTACATTTGCAGCCCATTTAAAAGGGGAAAATTCCTATGACAGGGAATCTTACCTTGGGGGAACTGCATTTTTTATAGGAAACGAAGGAAAGGGACTTACGGATCCGGCAGCTGAAAGCGCAGACTGCCTGATACGGATTCCCATGTGCGGAGAAGTGGAGTCTCTCAATGCTGCTATGGCAGCAGGCATCCTGATGTATGAAGTTTCCAGACAGCGCCGGGGCTGACGGAAGCTCTGCGGAGGAAATAAAGAGAAAGGGGGATTTTTATGGAACCGATGATATGGCTTGGAATTCTTGCTGTTCTTCTTATTATTGAGGCGATTACGGCAGGACTTACAACTATCTGGTTTGCAGGCGGCGCACTTGTAGCTGCTATTGCCGCATACTGTGGCGCAGGAGTTGTTCTGCAGTTTGTTTTATTTTTCGCAGTATCACTTGTACTTCTTATTTTTACAAGACCTGTGGCAGTGCGGTATATGAATCACAATGTTGAGAAGACAAATGCGGAAAGCCTTTTTGGAAAAAAAGCAGTTGTTATCGAAAAAATTGATAATCTTGCCCAGACAGGGCATGTGAGGATACGTGACATAGAATGGATGGCGCGAACCTCGGATGACTCCGTGAAAATCCCGGAAAATGCGGTGGTTGAGATTGAAGAAATACATGGTGTAAAACTGATTGTAAAAGAAGTTAAGGAGGGTTAATTTATGGGTGGTATGATTTTTCTTGTAATTATTATTCTTCTGGCATTATGGATTTTAGCTTCCTGTATTCGTATTGTGCCGCAGGCATACGCAATTGTTCTGGAGCGCCTTGGGGCATACCGGGATACATGGGGAACCGGTATTCATTTTAAACTGCCGTTTATTGAGCGCGTGGCAAGAAAAGTAAATTTAAAAGAGCAGGTTGTGGATTTTCCGCCGCAGCCGGTTATCACAAAAGATAACGTAACGATCCAGATTGATACGGTTGTATTTTTCCAGATCACAGATCCCAAGCTTTACGCGTACGGAGTGGACAACCCCATTATGGCAATCGAGAATCTTTCCGCAACAACGCTTCGTAACATCATCGGTGATATGGAACTTGACGAAACCCTTACTTCCCGCGAGGTGATCAACACAAAAATGAGAGCGTCTCTTGACGAAGCGACAGACCAGTGGGGAATTAAGGTAAACCGTGTGGAGCTGAAAAACATTATGCCTCCGGCTGCTATCCAGGACGCAATGGAAAAACAGATGAAGGCAGAACGAGAACGCCGCGAGGCGATCCTGATCGCAGAAGGCGAGAAGCGCTCTACGATTCTTGTAGCGGAAGGTAAAAAACAGTCTGCGATTCTTGATGCAGAGGCAGAAAAACAGGCGGCGATCCTCCGTGCAGAAGCGCAGAAGGAGCGTATGATCAAGGAGGCGGAAGGTCAGGCGGAAGCTGTGCTCAAAGTTCAGAGCGCCACAGCGGAAGGTCTCCGCATGATCAAAGAAGCCGGCGTAGATAACGCAGTTCTTACTTTGAAGAGTCTTGAGGCGTTCGGAAAAGCAGCAGACGGCAGAGCCACAAAAATTATTATTCCGTCTGATATTCAGGGAATTGCAGGGCTTGCCGCTTCTTTAAAAGAAATCGTAGTAGACAAAGATATAAAAGCAGAAAAAGCTCTGGAAAAAATCACAGAGACAGATAATACAAAATAATGACTTGCAGGGAGGATAAGGATATGAACTTAAAAGGCAGAAATTTTCTTACTTTAAAAGATTTTACACCGGAAGAAATCATGTATCTGCTTGATTTAGCAGCAGAATTAAAGGCGAAGAAAAAAGCGGGAGAGCTTCATGAATATTATAAAGGCAAAAATATTGCCCTGATTTTCGAGAAGACAAGCACAAGAACCCGATGTGCCTTTGAGGTGGCTGCCCATGACCTTGGAATGGGCAGTACATATCTCGATCCGACAGGTTCTCAGATTGGCAAAAAAGAGAGCATTGCAGATACAGCGCGTGTTCTGGGACGTATGTATGACGGCATTGAGTACAGAGGCTTTGGACAGGAAATTGTGGAAGAACTTGCAGCTCATGCGGGAGTTCCTGTATGGAATGGTCTTACAAATGAGTATCACCCCACGCAGATGCTGGCAGATATGCTTACGATCAGAGAGCACTTCGGCGGTTTAAAGGGAATTCGTCTTGTATATATGGGAGATGCCCGTTATAATATGGGAAATTCTCTTATGGTTGCCTGCTCTAAACTTGGTATGCACTTTACTGCCTGCACAAATAAAAAATATTTTCCCAATGAGGAACTGGTAGAGCAATGCCGTCAGTACGCAGAAACTTCCGGAGGAACCATTACTCTTACAGAAGATGTAGAAGCAGGAAGTAAAAATGCAGACGTTATTTATACAGACGTATGGGTTTCTATGGGAGAGCCGGACGAAGTATGGGAAGAAAGAATCCATGACCTTACACCGTATAAGGTAACGAAACAGGTTATGAGAAACGCAGGCACAAACGCGATCTTCCTTCACTGCCTTCCTGCTTTCCACGACCTGAAGACAAAAATTGGAAAAGAGATGGGCGAGCGTTTCAACCTTACAGATATGGAAGTGACAGACGAAGTATTTGAGTCTTCTCAGTCGAAAGTATTTGATGAGGCGGAAAACCGTATGCACACCATTAAGGCAGTGATGGCTGCGACTCTGGGAGTACCGGAGAAATGACGGATATTTTATACACAAAAGACACAATTTCAAAAGCAATACATACAAAATGGGCGGGCAAAACCGTCCATTTTGCAAAGGAAACAGATTCTACGAATTTATGGATAAAAGATCTTGAAAGAGACGGAGCAGAACACGGAACTCTGGCTGTGGCGGAGTTCCAGAGCGCTGGAAGAGGACGGTTTACAAGAGCCTGGAAAGCGGAGGAGGGAACGTCTGTTATGATGACGCTTCTTCTCCGTCCTTCTTTTTCCCCGGAATATGCGCCCATGCTGACGCTCGTCATGGGACTTTCCGTGGCGCAGGCAGTACAGAAACTTGGATTTTCCCCGGAGATCAAGTGGCCCAATGATGTGGTAATTTCCAAAAAGAAAATCTGCGGGATTCTGACAGAAATGGGACTTAACGGTTCGAAAATCCGATATGTGGGAATTGGAACCGGTATTAATGTAAACATACCGGAATTTCCCCCGGAGCTTTCGGATAAGGCAACTTCTCTTTTTCTGGAATCCGGAAAAAGGACAGACAGAAATCAGGTAGTTGCACTTGTCATGGAAGCGTTTGAGAAAAATTATGAGATATTCGAGAAAACACACGACCTTTCTTTTCTGAAAAAGGAGTATGAAGAGAGACTGGCAAATTACGGACAGCCTGTACGGATTCTCGATAAAAACAATCCCTGTGAGGGCGTATGCAAAGGGATCAATAACAAAGGAGAACTGCTTGTAAGGCTTTCGGACGGAACAGAAACGGAGGTAAGCGCAGGGGAGGTATCTGTCCGGGGCTTATATAGTTACGTATAGAAAGGGGTACTTTATGTATCAGGAAAATATCGTATTATGCGGCGCAAGCGCATACGAACAGAAATATTATTTTAATCAGGATTTTAATTCTCTGCCGGATCATGTGAAGCAGGAGCTTCAGATCATGTGCGTCCTTTTTACAGAAGATGTGGGAGGAATCCTCACTCTGGAATTTGACGGGGACGGAGGACTTCAGTTTAAAACAGAAGCGCTGGAGGCAGACGCCTGTTTCGACGAAATCGGAAGCGCATTAAAAATCAAACAGATCCAGACAGAGAAGAGAGATCTTCTGGAATCTCTGGAAATGTATTATAAAGTATTTTTCCTCGGAGATATTCCGGAGGAAGAATTAAAAAAGAAAGCGGACGGCGAAGAATGAGGATGAAGTGGAAAATCGGAGACGTTGAGATTGACAATCCCTTTGCGCTTGCACCTATGGCAGGCGTTACAGACCTTCCTTTTCGAAAGCTCTGCAAGGAACAGGGAGCCGGTCTTATCTGTATGGAAATGGTCAGTGCAAAAGCGATTTCCTTTCATAATAAAAATACAGAGACTCTGATGGAAATTGATAAATGTGAAAACCCGGTATCGATGCAGCTTTTCGGAAGCGAACCGGAGCTGATGGCAAGGGTGGCTGCAGAAATTGAGGAGAGACCTTTTGATATTCTGGACATCAACATGGGCTGTCCCGTTCCGAAGGTAGTAAATAACGGGGAGGGCTCAGCCCTCTTGAAAAATCCGGAGCTGATCGTGAAAATCGTAAAAAGTGTTTCTTCCGCAATAAAAAAACCGCTTACTGTAAAGGTCCGCATTGGATTTGAAA
>SAMEA3387476__coassemble_1068_pt1 | contig 63566 bp, 56 predicted proteins | sample SAMEA3387476__metabat2_high_PE_011 | metagenome-assembled genome bin SAMEA3387476 (sample SAMEA3387476) | Felis catus | biome: Faeces | place: United Kingdom | collected 2012 | reverse complement strand
TTACAGAAATCCCTATCATAAGCGAGTGGCAGGGAGAAACGGAAGAACTGTGGAGTTGGGTATATATCGAGCAGGAACAGAAGTTTACTCTTGATGAAGCGTATGCAGAAGTATTTAAAAACCATGAAATCAAATGGAGATGGGAGTCTGCTGAAGCGAAATCAGAATCCGCCGTACAGCTAAAACCGGGTGCAGATGGCATTAGCTGTACCGTAACAGGAGTAAAAGGACACGCAGGAGAAAAAGGCAGATTAGTTGTAGAAGTATTTGACGAAAACGGCAAACAGACTGGCAGTGCAAAATCTGGTCAGATTGAGGTGCGGGAGCCAAGCTATAAATACGATTTTCCGGAAGAAATGTATATGTTGAAAAACTGGGAGGGCAAGAAAGCGTTGAACATGTTTTGTATTCCAGAGGACGCAGCCCACCCTTATGGTACAGAAAAGATTCCTGTGGAGATTGTAAATATTGAGGTATATGAGCCGAAATTAGTTGAGGTGCAGGACTGGGAAAATGGCTATGTATATCTGAAAACCAAAGATGATTGGCGTAGTAATACTGATATGACAGTGACCTATAAACGGTGGGATAATGTTTTGGATACGCATTCTTTGCGGCTTTATGTAAGTGCAGAGTATACAGGATTTTTATTTAGTTCGAGCTATACAGATGAGTTTAATCCGACCGTGAAACCGGGAGAAACCATAGAAGTGGAAGCGAAAGCAAAACGAACTTCTATAAGCGAAGATGGTGATAGAATTGTAGAACCTTTTACAGATTTTTATGTTGAGTGGTCTTTTAATTGGTTTAATGGGGCTGAAGATACAGTCTCTATTGAACAGGATAAAGAAAATAGCAGGCGTTTATATATAACAGCGAAGGAAGATATAGGCGATATGGCAGTGAGTATAAGCGCTCGTTATATGCATCGGAATGAAGACGGCAGTGTAGAAGAAATAAAAATTCCAAGTGGACCATCAGGTGGAAATCCAAATATGACTGTATTTGTCGATAAAAGACCGTATAGACAGCTTCGAAAGGGCGATGACGGAAAACTTTATTATTATGTAGACAACGAGTTGGATACTAAATTTGAAGGGGTTATAAGAAAGTATGAGGGTGCTTTCTATATTAAAGATGGTACTGTTGCAACAGATATAAACGGTTTGCATTTTGTGGAGGAAGGATATGATGTAGGAGCATCGGAAGGAAAAATATTTTCTAACGTATTTTGTTTCTTCAAAGACGGAAAAGTAGATGAAGATTTCGAAGGTCTTACAGAATATGACGGTGCGAAGTTCTACGTTAAAGATGGCGAAGTTGTGACAGATATGAATGGCTTGTATCTTGTAAGCGGCACAGATGATGAGAGCACCACAGACGATAAATTCTACTTCTTCTCCAATGGACAGATACAGAGTGAATACAAAGGACTTGCTTTATATGACAACGAATGGTTCTATCTGGAAAATGGTTATTTAGATACTAATACAAATGGAATCGTAGGGCATGACGGAGGCAAGTTTATTGTTGCAGTCGGCAGGATTGCGAAAGAAGCAAATGGACTGTGGCAGGACCCGAAAGATAAAAAATGGTACTTTGCAGCTAATGGACAGATTCAGACCCAGCACACCGGTGTGGCAGGCTATGATGGAAAATTGTTCTATGTTATTAAGGGAGAACTTGCAACAGATTACAAAGGTACAATTGAATACAACGGCGTTGTTTATGAGGTAATAAACGGACAGTTGTATAAGAAGAAATAAGTATAGTGATATAGTTATTGTGAAACGGCGGGGATTCCTTCTCGCCGTTTTACGTTACATAGGCAGCACAAGACCTTTCAAGGTAGGTGCAATGCCTGAGCAAACAGGTAAATTCAACAGGAAAAATTCCTTATATAAACGATACGAAAAGAATATAAAAGCAGATGGAAAATCCCTCTGTGACATTGTATAATTGAGTTATAAGACAAAGAAATCAATTTGTGCAACACGTAAAATATATAAAAACAAGATTGAGGTATTGTAAGAATGCTCAATCACAACAAAGTAAGAAGGAGGAAACGTAAATGAGACATGGAAAACAGACAGCCGCTTTCTTTTTGGCAGCGGCAATGGTAATGAGCAGCAGCCCTGCAGTTGTATTCGCAGAAGAGCTGGAATCTGGAGCAGAACAGGAAGCAGCTGTGACAGGAGTCTCAGTCGAATCAGAGCTTACTTCCGGTGAGCAGGAGAGAGCGGAAGAGACAGGAGAAGCCGTACTTCCGGAAGATAATCTTCTTTCTGCCGGTTCAGCGCAGGCAGAATTGGAAAAAGAGATACCACAGGATAAAGCAGAATCCGGGATTACAGAAATCCCTATCATCAGCGAATGGCAGGGAACAACAGAAGAACTGTGGAGCTGGGTATATGTGGAACAGGAGCAGAAGTTTACTCTTGATGAAGCGTATGTTGAGGTCTTTAAAAACCATGAAATCAAATGGAGTTGGGAACCTGCCGAGGCGAAAGCAGAATCCGCCGTACAGTTAAAGCCGGGTGCAGATGGTATTAGCTGTACTGTAACAGGAGTAAAAGGATATGCAGGAGAAAAAGGAAAATTAGTCGTAGAAGTATTCGATGCAACGGGTGAGCAGACTGGCAGTGCAACGTCCGGGCAGATTGAGGTGCGTGAGCCAAGTTATAAATACGATTTTCCGGAAAGAATTTATTTATTACAAGACTGGGAGGGTAAAAGAGCGTTGAACATGGTTTGCATTCCGGAAGATGCGGAGCACCCTTACGGTACAGAAGAGATTCCTGTGGAGATTGTAGACATTAAAGTAGACCGTCCGGATTTGTTTGAAGTGCAGGGCTGGGAAAATGGGTATGTATACCTAAAGAGTAAAAATGGTGAAAACAGTAGTCTTCTTATGTCCACAATGACAGTGACTTATAAACGATTGGATAATGTTCTGGATACACATTCCTTATTGCTTGATGCGTATATTTCCGAGTATAGTGGATTATTAGTAAGTTCAAGCTATACAGGTCCTGCACCAGCAGTGAAGCCGGGAGAAACTGTAGATGTGGAAGCGTTGGCATGGCGTACTTATATAAGCGAAGACGGAGAACAGACGATAGAACCTTTTACGGATTTTTATGTTGAGTGGTCTTTTACTTGGTTTAATGTGGACGAGGACGCAGTTTCTATTGAACAGGATAAGGAAAACGACAGGCGTATATATATAACAGCAAAAGAAGATGCAGATGAAGGTGATGTGTTTGTAAATGCACATTATATGCATCGAAATGAGGACGGCAGTGTAGAAGAAATAAAGATTCCGGGTGGAAGTCCAGATACATTTGTGTTTATCAAGAAAGGACCGTATAGACAGCTTCGGGAGGGTAAAGATGGAAAGCTTTACTATTATGAAGATAACAAATTAAATACTGAATTTGAAGGGGTTATAGAACACATGCATGACTGCTTTTACATCAAAGATGGAACCGTTGCAACGGATATGAACGGTTTGCATTTTGTGGCAGAAGGATACCAGGATGGATTATTATCAGAAATTAAGATATTCAGTGATACTTTCTGTTTCTTCAAAGACGGAAAAGTAGATGAAGATTTCGAAGGTCTTACAGAATATGACGGTGCGAAGTTCTACGTTAAAGATGGCGAAGTTGTGACAGATATGAATGGCTTGTATCTTGTAAGCGGCACAGATGATGAGAGCACCACAGACGATAAATTCTACTTCTTCTCCAATGGACAGATACAGAGTGAATACAAAGGACTTGCTTTATATGACAACGAATGGTTCTATCTGGAAAATGGTTATTTAGATACTAATACAAATGGAATCGTAGAGCATGACGGAGGTAAGTTTATTGTTGCAGTCGGAAGGATTGCAAAAGAAGCAAATGGACTGTGGCAGGACCCGAAAGATAAAAAATGGTACTTTGCTTCTAATGGACAGATTCAGACCCAGCACACGGGTGTGGCAGGCTATGATGGAAAATTGTTCTATGTCATTAAGGGAGAGCTTGCGACAGATTACAAGGGTACGATTAAATATAAAGGCGTTGTTTATGAGGTAATAAACGGACAGTTGTATAAGAAGAAATAAGGATATACAAAGTCAAAGTTCCATTGCCGGAGGCAATTTGGAATGAATTTTGGCTCGTTTCTGTGAATGGAGTGAACAGTAAAAAAACAGCGGGGCTTCCCGCTGTTTTATATAGGCGGAATGGGAGAAAGAAAATGCGAAAAAAAGTTTGTATCAGTTTGGCAGCTGCTTTATTTTTTATGAGCTGTACTGCACCTGCGGCGGGATATTTTTCAGGACCAGAAACTGTGCTGGCGGCAGAAGAAGTACAGGAAACGCAGCTTGTATTAAATGATTTGAGCGGGCATGAAAAAGAAGTGGAAGAGGAAGTAAAGTTTCTGAATGATAGTTTTGATGAAAGCCCGCAATGGAAAGATGGCGCATATATATTATCAGAAGAAGAATATCCCTGGGTTCAGGAAGCGCGGGATATACTTATAAAGTATTTTCAAGAGGAATATGGAATAGATATTTCGAAGAAAGTCAATGAAGTTGAGGTATATACTTCTCCTAATGTACCAGTATTTTTATATGGTTTTTATGATGGAACGGGAAAAGTCTTTATGAATAAAAATGACATAAATAAAGAGTATGAGTTTATCATGTATTTGCTTCTTCATGAGATGGTACATTCTGTGGGAGTAGATTTTTATAATGATAAGAGTGGAATGAAAAGCAATGCTCTTTATGAAGGTTTGGCAGAAGCGCTGACAAAAAGAATGATAGAGACATCCGGATATGTATATGACGGAACAAGTGCTTATGCAGAATTGCGTGTTTATGGTGAGAAAATATTGGAAGCAGACTCCGATCTTATTCCAGAGCTCGCAGAAGGAAAAGAGACAGATATAGTGACCAGAATTGATGAAAAGCTGGGCAAAGGTGTTGGCGATATGCTTCTTGAGGCGGCAGTTTTAATGGGAAGCGGAACAGATGATGAAAAAGTCAGAGAAAACTGCGATATAATTACAGAAGCTTACGGAAGGCAATAACGGAAACCGCCCGTTTTTCTTCCGCCCTCTTTACAAACCCTGTAAAATGTGATAGGATTTTTACATACGAAAACTCATGGAAGAAGAGAGTACATTTGTATACCGCATTACAGAGAAATCCCGTATGGTGAGAGGGATATGTATGGAGCAGATGGAAGATGGCTTTGGAGAGGCACTGCTGAGGGCGGCTTAGGCAGTGACAGGTTCGCCTGTTACAGCGACAGGGTATAAGGAAGTACCTGATAAGGTTTCTGCTGTGAAGCAGAGATGAAAAGAAGTGGTAACACGGGTAACGCTCGTCTTCTCAGTATGTGAGAAGGCGTTTTTTTATGCTATAGGAAATTACTCTGTAATGTTCCATAGCATAAAAAACGCTTCGCGTAGGAGTGCACTGCGGAGGAAAAGAAATATGTCGCTAAAGCGACCCGCCGCAGGCGGAGAATCTCGCTTGCGAGATTCTTTGTTCTGCTATAGGAAATTTCTCATTGACGCCTGAAAGAGATAGGTGATATTTAAAATTTTGGAAATAAAATCCTATATTTTACAGGCAATTATAGGGCGCAATCCTGTTTTCCTTATTTTTCGCCTATAGTTTTCCAGATTAAAATAGGCGGAAAATTTATGTTGGAAGATTTCAACTGAATTTTACGAGGCTTAAAGTAGGCGGAAATGTCATATTAGAGTATTCCACCTGATTTTGGACTTAAAATAATAGGATGAAACATAGACTTCCTCTATTTTCGCTTATTTTCCAGAGAAAAAAGTAGGCTATAAAAGGAAAAACAAAAATATCTGCCTATTTTGTCCTGATTTTTTACAAACAGAGCCCCAAATTACCCGCTGTAATATTAAAGATAACCACCTGCCCTGAACAATAAAAATTTATATAAATAAAAAGGAGATACTCATGGAAAAGCAGAAGTATTACATTACAACAGCCATCGCCTACACATCAGGCAAACCTCACATTGGAAATACTTACGAGGCAGTTCTGGCAGATGCCATTGCCCGCTACAAAAGACAGCAGGGTTATGATGTATTTTTCCAGACAGGAACAGACGAACACGGACAGAAGATTGAGATGAAGGCAGCAGAAGCCGGAATTACACCGAAGGAATTTGTTGATAATGTTTCCGGTGAAATCAAAAACATCTGGGACATGATGAATACATCTTACGATAAATTTATCCGTACAACAGATGAAGAACATGAGAAACAGGTTCAGAAAATCTTCAAAAAAATGTATGCAAAAGGTGACATTTACAAAGGACATTACGAGGGAATGTACTGTACTCCATGTGAGTCCTTCTTTACAGAATCCCAGCTTGTAGACGGTAAATGTCCGGACTGCGGACGTCCCTGCGTTCCTGCAAAAGAGGAGGCATATTTCTTTAAAATGAGCAAATATGCAGACCGCCTCATCGAGCACATTAACACACACCCGGAATTTATCCAGCCGGAATCCCGTAAAAACGAGATGATGAATAACTTCCTTCTTCCGGGACTTCAGGATCTTTGCGTATCCAGAACTTCCTTTAAATGGGGAATCCCGGTAGATTTTGACCCGAACCATGTTGTATACGTATGGCTTGATGCGCTCACAAACTACATTACAGGTATCGGATACGACTGTGACGGAGAAAGCACAGAGCAGTTTAAGAAAGACTGGCCTGCAGACCTTCATCTGATCGGAAAAGACATTATCCGCTTCCATACGATTTACTGGCCGATTTTCCTGATGTCACTTGACCTTCCCCTTCCGAAGCAGGTATTTGGTCATCCGTGGCTTCTTCAGGGAGACGGAAAAATGAGTAAATCCAAAGGAAATGTTATTTACGCAGACGAGCTGGTAGATTTCTTCGGCGTAGATGCAGTTCGTTACTTTGTTCTTCATGAGATGCCGTTTGAAAACGACGGTGTGATCACATGGGAGCTGATGGTGGAGCGATTAAATTCTGAACTTGCGAACACACTTGGAAATCTTGTAAACAGAACGATTTCCATGTCAAATAAATATTTTGGCGGCGTTGTGGAAAATAAGGGAGTGTGCGAGCCGGTTGACGAGGATATGAAGTCCTTTATTCTTTCCGTACCTGGTAAGGTTGAGGAGAAAATGGACAAGCTTCGTGTGGCAGACGCTATAACAGAGGTATTTTCTATCTTTAAGCGTTGCAACAAATATATTGATGAGACAATGCCGTGGGCGCTTGCAAAAGACGAGGAGAAAAAAGACCGTCTTGCAACAGTTCTCTATAATCTGGTAGAAGGTATCTGCATTGGCGCGACTCTTCTGGAATCCTTTATGCCGGAGACAACACAGCGTATTCTTTCCCAGCTTCATGCAGAAGGAAGAACTCTTGAGGAGTTAAAGACATTCGGTCTTTATCCGTCAGGAAACAAGGTGACAGAGAAACCGGAAATCCTCTTTGCCCGTCTTGACTTAAAAGAAGTGATGGAAAAAGTGGAGGCTCTTCACCCGGCAGTAAAAGAGGACGAGAAAAAAGAGGACGAAAACGTAATCGACATTGAGGCAAAACCGGAAATTACATTTGAGGATTTTGAGAAGCTTCAGTTCCAGGTTGGAGAAATCATTGCCTGTGAGGCAGTAAAAAAATCAAAGAAACTTCTCTGCTCTCAGGTGAAGATTGGAAGCCAGGTACGCCAGATCGTATCCGGAATCAAGGCGCATTATTCACCGGAAGAGATGGTAGGCAAAAAGGTTATGGTAGTGACAAACTTAAAACCTGCAAAACTTGCCGGAGTTTTAAGCGAGGGCATGATTCTCTGTGCCGAGGACGCAGAGGGAAATCTTGCGCTTATGACACCTGAGAAAGATATGCCTGCAGGAGCAGAGGTGTGCTGATGAAAAATAAAAAACCGATCATTGCAGCCATTGTTCTTGTAGTTGTAGCCGTCGTTCTTTTTGGCGTGTATTCTTTTACAAAGCCAGAGACAAAAAAAGGCAGTAAAGAAGTGACGGTTCAGGTTGTCGATAAAGATGGAAAAGCAGAAGATTTTATTTACCATACAGACAGAGAATATCTTGGAGAAGTTCTGAAAGATGAAAAGCTTGTAGAAGGCGAAGACGGAGAATACGGACTTTTTATCACTTCTGTAAACGGCATAAAAGCAGATGACAGCAGCCAGGAATGGTGGTGCATCACAAAAGGCGGAGAGCAGGTAAACACTTCCGCGGATAAAACTCCGATAGCAGATGGGGACACTTTTGAGCTTACTTTGACAGTAGGATACTGATACGGAGGAAGTGCCTATGAACAGGCAGCCGAAAAAAAGCACAATGAAAGCTGTGTACATGGTAACAATGGGATTTTTGAGCGCCATTCTCCTGATCGGTCAGGTGGGAATGGCAGCTCTTCCCAATATTGAGCCGGTTACCATGCTGATCATTGTGTATACTCTGATTTATAGAAAACAGGTTTTTTACATTATTTATACATTTGTAGTGCTTGAAGGGCTGATTTACGGGTTTGGGATCTGGTGGTTCAGTTATCTGTATATCTGGACGATTCTGGCAGTAATCGTGCTTTTGATGAAGAAGAACCAGTCGGTTCTTATGTGGGTCGTTCTGGCGGGGGCATACGGTCTTTCTTTTGGATTTCTCTGTGCCATTCCCTATTTTATTTCAGGAGGCTGGGGCGCGGGAATTGCCTACTGGGTATCCGGAATCCCGTATGACCTCATGCACTGTATCGGAAATACGGTACTTACGGCTCTTTTATTTAAACCCGTATACAATGTGCTTAACAAAATGCACAGATCCCAGCTTGTTTATATGACAAATGTTGAAAAGGGACAGAAAACGCAAAATGCTCCTTGACAAAACTGGTATAAAGAGATTATAGTATTTAAAAATAAAAGGGAGTAGCTGGCACAGCAGTGTTTGCGATGTCGTCAATCTCGACAGATAAATATCTGTCCGTATCGTGATGAAACAGCGAGACTTTTATTGCATGACGAAATGCAATAGAAGTCTCTTTTTATTTTGCATTTCTCAGAAACAAAAATACTCTTAAAGAAAGGAAAATGCCTATGAAACCTTATTACAGTCAGAGCGCGGAAGATGTGCGAAAAGAGATCAATGGGGGAATGGAACCTCTCAGCGATTCCAGAGTAAGAGAAAATCAGGAAAAATATGGTTTTAACGAGCTGGTAGAAGGAAAGAAAAAGAGCACTCTTCAGATTTTTCTGGAGCAGTTTAAGGATTTCCTTGTAATTATTCTTATCTGTGCCGCAACTGTATCGTTTTTCCTTGGAGAAACAGAAAGTACAGTTGTTATCCTTGTAGTTATTACCATGAATGCCATTCTGGGAACTGTACAGACGATTAAAGCAGAGCATTCGCTTAACAGTTTGAAACAGCTTTCCGCACCGAATGCAAAAGTTCTCCGCGGAGGAATCGTGGTGGAAGTGCCGAGCCGGGAAGTTACAGTTGGCGATGAAGTACATCTGGAAGCGGGAGATTACGTCCCGGCAGACGGACGAATTATTGAGTGCGCCAGTCTGAAAGTGGACGAAAGCGCGCTTACAGGCGAGAGTATTGCCGTAGAAAAAAGCAGCGAGACGCTGGAGGGAGAGCTTCCTTTAGGAGACCGCGTAAACATGGTTTATTCCGGAAGCTTTGTCACTTACGGAAGAGCAAAATTCATTGTAACAGACATTGGAATGAACACAGAGGTTGGAAAGATTGCAGGCCTTCTGAAAAATACTTCTGAGAAAAAGACACCTCTTCAGGTAAATCTTGACCAGTTTGGACAGAAGCTTTCCATTATTATCCTTGTTCTCTGTGCCGCATTATTTGGTCTTCAGGTAATAAAAGGCGGCGAGATCGCGGACGCGTTCCTCTTTGCAGTCGCTCTTGCAGTAGCAGCCATTCCTGAGGCTTTAAGTTCTATTGTAACGATCGTTCTTGCCTTTGGTACGCAGAAGATGGCAAAACAGGGAGCGATTATCCGTAAGCTGCAGGCAGTGGAAGGTCTTGGAAGCGTATCTATCGTATGTTCCGATAAAACAGGAACTCTGACGCAGAATAAAATGACAGTAGAGCATTATTATGTGGACGGACAGGACATCCCGGCAGAGAATATCAACCCGGAAAATCCTCTTCACAAACAGATGCTCCGTCTCAGTATTCTCTGTAACGATTCCACAAATATTGATGGGAAAGAAATCGGAGATCCGACAGAGACAGCGCTTATTAATCTTGGAGACAAGCTTGGCGTTCCGGCAGAGAGAGTAAGAAAGGCATATCCACGTTTAAGCGAGATTCCTTTTGACAGCGACAGAAAATTAATGTCAACTTTCCATAATCTGAAAGACGGTTATACGATGGTAACAAAGGGCGCTGTGGACGTGATGCTGAACCGCGTGAAATATATTCAGAAAAACGGTGAGCTTGTTCCTCTTACAGAAAAAGATATTCAGGAAATCGCAAAGGCAAATGAAAGCTATTCCAGACAGGGCTTACGTGTCCTTGGTATGGGATACAGAAAGTTTGACGGGGAAAAAGAGCTTTCCCTTGAGGACGAAAACGACCTTGTATTCCTTGGTCTGATCGCCATGATGGACCCGCCCCGTCCGGAAAGTGCGGCGGCAGTTGCAGACTGTATCAGCGCAGGTATCCGTCCGATCATGATCACAGGCGACCATAAGGTAACGGCAGCAGCCATCGCAAGAAGAATCGGTATTTTAACAGATGACAGCCAGGCGTGTGAAGGCTCTGAAATCGATGGATTAAGTGATGAGGAATTAAAGGATTTTGTAGAAAACATCACAGTTTATGCACGTGTGACACCGGAGCACAAAATCCGTATTGTCCGCGCATGGCAGGAAAAAGGAAACATTGTTTCTATGACAGGCGACGGTGTAAACGACGCGCCTGCTCTGAAACAGGCAGACATTGGCGTGGCAATGGGAATCACAGGAACAGAGGTTTCCAAAGATGCTTCTTCAATGATTCTCACAGACGACAACTTTGCTACTATTATTAAGGCAGTGGAAAACGGACGAAACGTATATGCAAATATTAAGAGGGCAATTCAGTTCCTTCTTTCCGGAAACTTTGCAGGAATCCTTGTAGTCCTTCTTTCTTCTCTTCTTGGACTTCCTGTTCCGTTTGCAGCTGTACATCTTCTGTTTATCAACCTTGTAACAGACAGTCTTCCGGCAATCGCGCTTGGACTGGAACCGTATAAACATAATGTTATGAATGAAAAACCGCGTCCGATGAACGAATCCATTCTCACAAAAGGATTTCTTGCAAGAGTCGGTGTGGAAGGTACTGTGATCGGTTTAATTACACTGGGAGCCTTTATGCTGGGTTACCAGGGCGGAGATGCAAAACTTGCCAGCACGATGGCATTTGCAGTTCTTTGTCTTTCCCGTCTTGTTCACGGATATAACTGCAAATCAAAGAGCCCTGTGCTTTTCAAAAAGCAGTTTTTCAACAACAAATATATGCAGGGAGCGTTGGCAGTGGGCGTTGTTCTCGTAACGCTTGTACTGACTGTTCCGGCATTCCAGGGACTGTTTGCAGTAAGAACCTTAAACCTTACACAGCTTTTCACAGTGTATGGACTGGCACTTTTGAATCTGCCGATCATTCAGGCGATGAAAGCGCTGAAGAAAAAATAAACACAGAATTGCCAAAATATCCATCGGGGGCTTTGCTCCTTGATGGATATTTTTTATGCGGTCGTTCTGAGGTAAGGTGCTTTTTGTCTGTACACTTTGTCGGGAGTTTGATATACTGGAGAAAGAGGATTAGAGCAATTTAGGGAATATTACCGGACGGCATAAGAGTTAAAAACAGTTGGCGCACTTCTGGCGTCATATGGCGTACCTATATCTGCGGTTCGCCGCAAACAGGACAGATTTTCTTTATTTTGCTGCGCCGCTTATCTGTTCTTCGAAAGCTAACTCGTCTTCGACTCGAACAGAGCTTTCGAAGAACGCTATGCTCGCAAAATTTTGAAAATCTGTCAAAGTTTGCTTGCGAATCCGCAGATACATTGCCGCATATTAGACGCAGATGGTTGCTGGAAAATTTTGAATACCACCGCACAGATATAGCGCCTTAAAAACAGATTCGAAGTGACGATAGCGAAGCTTCCGCAGGAAAGGACTGTGCCAGCTCCTCCACCGAGCACACTGTCTGAGCCGAAGGCGAGTTTGTGCGAATGGAGGTTATAGGCGCGCAGCCTTTCACGGAACTGGAGCGTGTCACAAGAACTGTTTTTAAATCTCTATCCTGTCCGATGCTATAAAATATATAACTAACAGAGGTGATACAATGGGAGACGGTTTTACTCATTTTGACAAAAACGGCAATGCGGTCATGGTGGACGTATCCGGCAAGAACGATACATTCCGGACCGCTACGGCAGTGGGAGAGATCCACGTGGGAAAAGAGATTATGGAAGCGGTAACCGGCGGCAGCGTAAAGAAGGGAGACGTTCTCGGAGTTGCCCGGGTTGCAGGAATTATGGGTGTGAAAAAAACATCGGATCTTGTCCCCATGTGCCACCCTCTTTTTATCCAGAAATGCTCTGTGGATTATGAACTGGAAGAAGAGAAGGGGATTATCCGGGCATTTTGTACAGTAAAAACCCAGGGAAAAACAGGGGTGGAGATGGAAGCCTTGACAGGGGTTCAGGTAACGCTTCTCACAATTTACGATATGTGCAAAGCCATTAATAAAAGAATGGTAATGACAAATATTCATCTTGTGGAAAAAACAGGGGGAAAAAGCGGAGATTTTTCTTTTGAAGAGAGAATAGGCGATCAGGAAGAACGATTATGATACCGCTTTCCGGAAAGGAGACATTATGAAACGAGTAGCGATCATCACATCAAGCGACAGCGGATACAGAGGAGAAAGAGAGGATTTAAGCGGCCCTGTCATAAAGGAAATCGTGGAAAATACAGGATATGAAGTGGTTTCTATGGAAATTTTGCCAGACGATAAGGAAATGCTGAAAAAGCGCATGGCAGAAATTGCAGATAAGGGTGAGGCAGAGCTGATACTCACAACAGGAGGAACGGGTTTTTCCCCAAGAGACGTGATGCCGGAGGCAACAGAGGAAATCTGCGAGAGACGCGTTCCGGGGATTCCGGAGGCAATGCGTGCTTACAGTATGACGATCACAAAACGCGCTATGTTAAGCAGAAGCGCGGCGGGAATCCGGAAAAAAACCCTGATTATTAATCTGCCGGGAAGTCCGAAGGCAGTAAGGGAAAGCCTGGAATATATTATAGACGCGCTGGGACACGGAATTGAAATTATGACAGGGAAAGCAGGAAACTGCGCAAGATAAAATACAGAAAGCATGAAATAAGGAGGGAAATTTTTATGGGAAAAGTAATGTCAGTATGTACAAGTGAGGCAAAAGGAACACAGAAGAAAAACGTAGGAACAGCAGAGTTTGTGGAAGACTGGGGTATAAAAGGAGATGCTCACGCAGGAAAATGGCATCGTCAGGTAAGTCTTCTTTCCTACGATAAAATAGAGGAGTTTCGTGCAAGAGGCGCAGAAGTTGCAGACGGCGCTTTCGGGGAAAATCTTGTAGTGGAGGGCTTTGATTTTGCAAAGCTTCCTGTGGGAACGATTTTTAAATGCAATGACGTAGTTCTTGAGCTTACACAGATTGGAAAGAAGTGCCATAGCGGCTGTGAAATCTTCAAAAAAATGGGCGACTGTATTATGCCGAGGGAGGGCGTTTTTACAAAAGTGCTTCACGGGGGAAAAATAAGCGTGGGAGACGAACTTATTATTTTGGAGGAAAAACATGATATTTGACACACATGCACATTACGACGACGAGGCTTTTGATGAGGACAGAGAGACGCTTCTTGCTTCCATGAAAGAAAACGGGATTGGCTGGATTGTAAATGCCTGTGCTTCCGCCGAGCATATGGAGGAAACCATTGCTCTTATGGAGAAATATCCTTTTATTTACGGAGCAGTGGGTGTTCACCCTGACGATGCGGATAAAATGACAGAGGAGACTTTGGAGAAGATCCGCCGCTTTTCCCGTCACGAAAAAGCGGTGGCGATTGGAGAAATCGGTCTTGATTATTACTGGCATAAGGAGAAAGAGGAGCACGATCTGCAGAAAAAAATGTTCCGGGCGCAGATGGATATTGCAGGTGCGGAAAAGCTTCCATTTATGATACACAGCCGCGATGCTGCAGAAGATACGCTGTCTATCGTAAAGGAATATATGAAAAAGGGAATGTCAGGAGGCATTATCCACTGCTTTTCCTATGGGAAAGAGATTGCTCGGGAATATCTGAATATGGGGCTTTTTCTGGGAATCGGCGGTGTTGTCACATTTAAAAATGCAAAAAAATTAAAAGAGGTGGTAACTTATGCACCTCTTTCCCAGATTGTTCTTGAGACGGACTGTCCTTATATGTCCCCGGAGCCTTACAGGGGAAAAAGAAATTCTTCTTTAAACCTTCCTTATGTGGCTCAGGCGATCGGGGAGCTGAAGGGGATTTCAGCGGAGGAAATTGTACAAATTACGGAAGAAAACGCAAGGAGACTTCTGGGGATTTAAGAGAAAAGGATAAAAGTGTATGGGGATAAAAGAAAAAAGGGAAGAGATGTGCCGCAGCAGTATTGCTTTGAAGATGTCAGGAAAAGAAGAATATAAACCCGGTAAAACACGTTTTGGCGGGCGCCCCGATGTGCCATCTGATTTTAATTGGCCTGTTTTTGAAGAAAAGGACTGCGACGGAGTAGTAAAGACTGTTCCGTTGACTTTTTTGGCTCAGTTTAACTGCGAGGAACTGGCACCATATGATGCGGAACATTTGCTGCCGGATCACGGGCTATTGTCTTTCTTTTATGATACAGATGGTCAGCCCTGGGGATTTGATCCTGATGATGCGGGAGGTGCCCGTGTGTTCTGGTTTGAGGATATTTCTGTATTGAGAGAGGCAGATTATCCTGCGGATATGAAGGAAGATATAAAATTGCCTGCATTTCATATGGAAATAGAGCAGAAAAATTCTTTTCCGGATTGGGAAGATTTCTCTGAAATTTATTCATGCGATGAGGAGGAATTTGAACTTTTGCAGATGGAAACAGAGGCAGAGGAACAGGAAAAGACAAAATTACTGGGGTGGCCGGACATCGTTCAGGATAGCATGGCTGTTGAATGTGAGTTAATCGCAAAAGGTTATTATCTGGGAGGCAGTTGGGAAAATATTCCGAAGACTGTATGGCAGCAGGCAAAGGCAACAGCTTTGGATAAGTGGTATTTATTGTTTCAGCTTGATACGGTGGAAGAAAGTGATTTTTCTATGATGTTTGGGGATTGTGGACGGATTTATTTTTATATCCCCAGGGAGGATCTGTTGGAGAGACGCTTTGAACGTGTGTGGGCAATATTGCAGTGTGAATAAAGAAGTTACGTTTTGGAAAACAGGTAAAACTGTAATTGGAGAAAGCGAGAAGAAATATGAAGGAATTTTTTGTAGAAGAGTTTTCTTCACAGGAATCTTACAGGCGCTTTATAAAATATATGCTGTCTCACAGTCAGTTTTTTTCTCTTGTCTATTTCCGGTATCGGGAAAATGAGCCGCTGAAGAAAAAGACGAAACTGCTTTATGAAAAACTGAAAAAGTTTAAAGAATACAGTGTGAATACGAATGAATGGCCAGGTACAGCCACAATGGACGACGATCATATTTACAAATTTGTCTGTTACCGGGCAGAAATGGAATGCTTTGACTGGCTGGTAGAAGTGCCGGGATTATACGAATGGGATTATCCTTATGCGCCTATGGATTTATGCTTTTACAGAGACGGATATTGCTGGTTTTCTCTTACGGCGCATGAGCAGACAGCCGCCTGTCTGTATACAGACAGAGAAGAGGAAATTAGGGAACTGGAAGCGCTTGGTGCAGATCTGTCTTTTTCTGAAGATAATGTCAGTGTAGAGTATTGTGATTTTCTGAGAAAAGAGAAGTGACAGAAAGATTCACGAACGGGGGAAGATTATGGGGTATATGGAAGATGAAATGAAAGGGAAAAATATCTACGAGCTTTTACCACAGGATAAGTTTGATAATAGGAATATAGAAAAATTAAAAATGCTGGAAGATAAGGAAATCAAGTTTTTAATCCCAATTATAATGAATCTTATCAAATATGAGTAGGTGATACGAATGAATCCAGAAGCACAGGAATATTATAATATTGCCAGTTGGACAAAGGATAAAGTAAATTACAATCGGATATCAAAATTTAATACGAATAGGCACAGACAGGTTTTACATGGACAAATATGGTTTTGTGATTTGGGCTATAACGTAGGAACAGAAAAGAATAAAATGCGTCCGGTATTGGTGATGTCTAATAATAAAATCAATAATTCTGAAAAAGTGGTAGTGGTATGTATTACCGATGCAAAAGAAAAGGTAAATGCACGATGTCTACCAATTCAGGATTCATGGTTTTTGCTATATTCTGATACAGAAGATGAAGAAAAACAAGTGATTCCAGGAAGAACGATACCAGCATCTATGCATGCTTATGAATTTTTGGATAAAGACAGTATGATTCAATGTGAGGAGATACGTGCAGTTAGTAAGTCAAGGCTGGATGCGAATCGAGGGTGTATTGGTACTTTAACACCGGAAGATTTTAATTTTGTAAAAGGAAAATTCAAAAGAGCATACAACCTGTAGAAAATGCGACTGCTAAAATTTGTTGACAAAGAGAAGGCAGTTGCATATAATAAAGAAGAACAGAGATACTATGATTAAGTCCCACACTTGAGCAATCAAGATACAGTGGGTGCTTTATAAATGTTTAAACGAAGCCGTAGGACCGTAAGGTATAGCTTCTGGAGGCTCCCCAGTTTATCTGGGGAGTTTTTCTTTTTTCCTTACCTTACAATTTTGTAAGCCCATCGTCCTTTTAAATATGGTATGATGGTATCAGGAAAGGACGGGAACGCTATGAGTACAATACTTCTTTTGGAGGACGACGAAAGTCTGATTGACGGGTTAGAATATGCGCTGATAAAAAATGGATTTTCTGTGGAGGTTGCAAGAACCGTAAAAGAGGCGAAGAAAAGACTGGAAAGAAAAGAACCGGACTTGTTTCTTCTTGATGTAACGCTTCCTGACGGAAGCGGATTTGAGGTATGTGAGGAAATCCGGAAAAAAGGAAGCATAGTTCCGGTTATTTTTCTTACTGCTGCAGACGAGGAAGTGCAGATTATACGCGGTCTGGACACAGGCGGAGACGATTACATTACAAAGCCGTTTAAGCTCGGAGAGCTTTGCTCCCGCATTCGGGCGTTATTAAGGAGAAGTGAGCAGTGGAGAACAGGGAAAAATGAAACGGAAATAAGGTGTGGAGAACTCGCGATCGACCTTGCCGGGAGCCGTGTGTATCTGGCAGGAGAACAGCTTGATCTCACAGGCGCGGAATACAGGCTTCTCTGTCTTCTTGCGGGGAATCCGGGACAGATTCTTACAAGAGAGAAGATTTTGGACAGACTGTGGGACGAAAAGGGAAGCTTTGTGGACGACAATACCTTATCTGTCTATATCCGAAGGCTGCGCCGGAAAACAGAGAAAAACCCTTCTGAGCCGGAGCACTTAAAGACAGTGCGGGGACTCGGATATATGTGGGAGGAATGAGAGATGAGCTTTTTACAGGAAAAACAAAACCGGCATTATATGATATTTGTGGGAGGAGGCTGTGCATTCCTTCTCTTTTTTTCTCTTTTTCTGGGAGTGTGCAGGGAAAGAGAGAGGAGGGCAATGTTTTTACAGTGGGAAAAAACAGTTTCTTCTGCCATGTTAAAGCAGGGTATGGGGGAAGGACAGATAAGTGAAATTTTGCAGAGCAGAGAAATTACGGAGGAAGGGGAAAGACTTCTGGAAAAACTGGGACACACGGAAAAAGAAAATTTCCGGTTATTGGAGACGGGAGAAACCGATAACTTTTTCTTTGATATTGTTCTGGCAGCAGGAAGCCTCCTGGCTGTTTTCTGGTTTCTGGGAGGTGCATCTGTCTTTCTTTTACAAAGAGAAAAGCAGTATGAGAATGCCGTAAAAATAATAGATGCGTTTCAGAAGGGGGAAACAGGGCTCCGACTTCCGGGCAGCGATACAGGAGGCATTTACCGGCTGTTTTCCTCTGTAAATCGTCTGGCAACCGCTTTTTGTGCCAGAGAGGAGTCTGCGCAGAAGGCGAAGGATTTTCTGAAGGATATGGTTTCGGATATTTCCCACCAGTTAAAAACACCGCTGGCAGCCGTAAATATGTATATGGAAATCATGATGGAGGACAGAGAAGCTGTAGAGGTTTTCGGGGAGAAGGCAATCCTTTCTTTGGAACGTATGGAGCGTCTGACAGGAAATCTTCTGAAAATCGCGCGCCTTGATGCAAAAACCATTTCTTTTGAAAAAACGCCCTGCAATGTGGGCGGACTTGTGAGAGACGCGGCAGAAGGATTTATTACGAGGGCAGAAAAGGAAGGGAAACAGATTTTCCTGGAAGGAGAGGAAACGATTTTAAGCTGCGACAGAAGCTGGACAGAGGAAGCTGTGTCAAATCTCATAAAAAATTCTCTGGATCATACAGGAAGAGGAGATTTTGTAAAGATTTCCTGGGAAAAATCCCCTGTTATGATTCGCATTTCTGTGGAGGACAATGGAAGCGGAATTTCAGAAGAAGATATTTATCATATTTTTAAGCGGTTTTACAGAAGTTCTTCTTCAGCTTCCGGCGGTTCCGGGCTTGGACTTCCCCTTGCGAAAGCCATCGTGGAAGAGCAGGGAGGAAATCTTACGGTTTCCAGTCAGGAAGGAAAGGGAAGCATATTTGTGATTTCTTTTTCCTGCATGACAAAACTGTAAGGGAAAAGTTTTAAAAATTCATCTGCATGTAAGGCTGAAATGTTATTGTTATCTCATCATACAGGAGGTGAAAGATTATGGAAATTTTAAAAGTAGACAGGCTTTGCAAAACTTACGGAAAAGGGAGTGCCTTAGTAGAAGCTGTAAAAAATGCTTCTTTTTCTCTGGAAAAGGGAGAATTTGCGGCTGTTGTAGGAGAGTCCGGTTCCGGAAAAAGCACGCTTTTAAACTGCATCGGCGGGCTGGATATGCCTGACTCAGGGAATATTTATCTGGACGGAGAAAATTTATTTCAGATGAAGGAAAATGAGAGGACGATTTTTCGAAGAAGAAATATCGGGTTTGTTTTTCAGTCTTTTCATCTGATCCGTGAATTAGATGTGGAGAATAATATTATTTTTCCTCTTCTTCTCGATAATAAGAAGGCGGATCAGGCGGAAGTGGAAGAAATTCTGGAAATCCTGGGTTTGCAGGAGAGGCGTCATGCGCTTCCGGGGCAGCTTTCCGGAGGGCAGCAGCAGAGAGTGGCGATCGGAAGAGCCCTGATCACAAAACCGATGCTGATTCTGGCAGATGAGCCTACGGGAAATCTTGACAGGAAGAACAGCAGGGACGTTATGGATCTTTTGCTTCAGGCGTCAAGACGTTACGGACAGACAATTCTCATGATCACGCATAACACAGCCCTTGCCGCTTGTGCAGACAGGGTCCTGGAGGTTTCGGACGGCGTGCTTCGCGACCTGGGAGGTGTGGCAAATGAAAAACTATCTTGAGCTTGTGAAGGTTTCTGCGAAGGTACGAAAAAAACAGAGCTTTATGACACGTTTCTGTATTTTCCTGTCTGTATTCCTTGTGTCTGTGATTTTCGGAATGGCAGATATGGAGGTGCGAAACGAAAAACAGCAGGCGATTCAATCGGACGGAGCCTGGCACGCATGTTTCCGGGGACTTACAGATGAGGAGGCTTCACTTATTTCAAAGCGTCCCGATGTAAAGAAGACCGCCGCTTACGCAGTGACAAATTATAAGCTGGACAAGGACTATTTTGTGGAGGGAAAGAAAAGCGTCATATGTGGGTTTGACAGAGGATTTATGGATTTATATCCTGCCATTGAGATAAAAGAAGGACATTTTCCGGAAAAACCGGATGAGGCGGTCGTTTCAGAAAACATGAAGGAGCAGCTTCGTTTAAAAACGGGGGATAAGATAACATTAAGGACGCCGGAAGGAGATCTGGAATATACGGTTTCCGGGATCACAGGAGATACTTCCATGATCATGAAATGGGACGTTTTTGGGATTTTCCTGAATACGGAGGGGTATCGTGCTTCTTTTATGAAGGAAACAGAAACAAAAGATATGGAATATTACGTCCAGTTTCAGTCTTTTGTAAATATTCAGAAAAGTATAAAAAATATATGCGAAAGCTTTTCTCTGCCGGAAAACAGAGTCGGTGAAAATGCGAAGCTTCTGGGGCTTATGCTGCAGAGCGACGATACATATATGCTGCAGTTATATATTTCAGCGGTTGTTCTGGCGGCGCTTGTATCGGCGGCAGGAATTTTTATGATCACGGGCAGTCTGAACAGCAGCGTAGCAAGGCAGACAGAATTTTTCGGTATGCTGCGCTGTCTTGGGGCAACGGGGAAACAGGTGAGAAAATTTGTGAGAAGAGAGGCGTTAAACTGGTGCAGGACAGCCATTCCGGCAGGACTTCTTTTTGCCTCTTTTGTAATATGGGGTATCTGTGCGCTGCTTCGTTTTTTAAGTCCCGGTTACTTTAAGGAAATGCCGGTGTTTGCGATCAGCCTTCCGGGGCTTCTTGCGGGAGCTGCGATTGGGCTTTTGACAGTTCTTTTAAGCGCTTATGCTCCGGCAAAGCGGGCATCGGAAGTTTCTCCTCTTACTGCAGTTTCTGGAAACGCAGGCACTGTAAATGAGATAAAAAAGCCGGCTGGAAAAGGGTGCTTTCCTGTGGAAATCTCCCTTGGAATCCATCATGCAAAGGGAAGCCGGAAAAATCTGTTTCTTATGACCGTTTCTTTTGGATTCAGCATTGTTCTTTTTCTTGCTTTCGGAACAACGGTAGATTTTATGAATCATGCCATCAGGCCCCTTCAGCCGGACGCGCCGGATATTTCTGTTTTCGGGGAAAATAATACCCCGTCTCTTCCGAAAGAGCTTGCGGGCATCGTAAGAGAAATTCCGGGAGTGAAAAACGTTTCCGGAGAGGGAATGGAAGAGGGCAAATATACAGTTTTGAATATACAGCTTGAGAAAAAGGCTTCGAATGAGACGGTGGAAAAGATAAGAGAGGCAGCAGGGGAAAAGGTGCTGTTTTCGGATAAAAGAATGTCAAATGAGGAAGCGAAGGGCGCGTATTATTCCTTTGCTGTTCTTGTATATGGATTTCTTGTTGTGATCAGTCTGATCGCTGTTTTTCATATCATAAACAGCATCAGTATGAGCGCCGCGTCGAGAATGCGGCAGTTTGGGGCAATGAGAGCCATCGGAATGTCGGACAGACAGGCAGTGCGCATGGTAGCAGCGGAAGCTGCCACCTATGGCGTCTGCGGCATTGCGGCTGGTCTGCTTGGCGGGATTCCCGTACATAAATTTCTTTTTGAAACGCTCATTACTTCAAAATGGGGAGATTCCTGGGAATTTCCGTTTGTACAGACCGGAATTATCGCAGCTGTTCTGATTGTTTCTGTTGCGCTGGCTGTGGCAGGTCCGGCAGGAAGAATCCGGAAGATGTCAATAACTGACACCATTGGGAGTCTGTAATCAACAGATAGTTAATATTCTTCCTCCGTATCATCCCCGGAGCTGTCCTCCGGGGAGTTTTCTTCTTCTGCCTGCTGCGCTTCGTAGAGAGCGCCGTAATACTGGTCTGCTGTTATGGATTCTGTGTCTTCTACATAATTGCCGTTTTTGTCAACCATGCTTCCGTCCCAGTCAAAGGAAACTTCCAGAAGGTTTGTTCCGGTGGACGGCGTCACATTCATGGACATGATCTTATTATATGTTTCTTTTAAGCTTTCTACAGTAAATTCCTCTTCTATGTAATTATGAACGCCGTGCTCGGCTGCCAGCTCGTCTGTGTAGTCGGAAAGCATATACGGGCAAAATTCACCGGCTTCGCTGTTATAGTGCATAACGAGAGGATCTATTTCAGGATTTAAAATTCTTACGGTGGATTCTCCGTTTAAAACAGATTTTTCTATGGTGAATTTTCCCATTCCGCCAAGAAGCTCGGGAAGCTGCTGCTGGGTGGAAACGAAGTTTCCAAGAGAATAGAAAATTACCATTTCATTGCCCTGATCGTCTGTCATAACGCCGTATGGCTGAAGGACGTGGGGATGTCCTCCGATCACTACGTCTACGCCCTGCTGAAGAAGAAAAGCTGCCCACTGTTTTTGATATTCATTGGGCATGGTTTCATCTTCCGTACCCCAGTGCGCCACAAAAATAATGCAGTCAGAGACTTCCTTTGCTTTCTGAATGGAGGCGGCAACCTTTGCTTTATCGAAAATGTCGATCATGTATTCTTTGCCCTCTCCTGCGCCGGAGTTGTTTGTTCCGTATGTATAGTCGAGAAAGGCAATTTTAATCCCGTTTACTTCCCGGACTTTTACAGAAGCGGCATCTTCTTCTGTCTCATGGATACCAAGCAGGGTAATGTCGGGATAATTGGTACGCCAGAATTCAAAGGTCTGCGCCATATAGTCATAGCCGTAGTCGTCAATATGATTTGTGGCGGATTCCACTACGTCAAAGCCTGCCTTTATAATAGCGTCTCCCACTTCTGTAGGCGTTGCAAAAGAAGGATAGGAGCTTACGGCATCGTGATCTGTTGTAAAAACGGTTTCCTGGTCGATCATGGCAATGTCCGCGCTTTGGATTTCGTCCAGGACATTCTGATAAATGTGGTCATAGTTCCACTCGCCGGAATCGTTTTTTCCGGAGTCAATAAGGCTCTGATGATAAAGATTGTCTCCTACTGCAATGACGGAGGCTGTTGTGACAACTGGCGTTCTGGCTGCCTTTTCCGCTTTTTCTTTTTCAAGTTTTGCTTTTCTTTCCGCTTCGATTGCCGGTTTTTGTATTACCTGATAGTCCAGCTGGTGGAAAAACAGGCAAAGAACCGCAAGTACGGCGATGGAGCAGATGAGACTGATCTTGGAGTTCATTCGCTCCTTAAAATTAAGGGGTATATTTTCATTTCGTTTCATGGGAACGTCCTCTGTATTTTCAATGATTTATCAGGTATCTTTGTACCTGTGTCTTTCATTATAGCAAATTCAGAAAGGCAAATAAAGTTATTTTATATACTTTTCAAGAACAGGGAAGGGAACGGCGCCGATTTCCAGAACTTTCTTATGAAATTCCTTCAGAGAAAAATTTTCTCCGAGTCTTTTTTCTTCTGCTTTTCGAAGATCAAGGAAATTTAAGTATCCCCAGTAATATTTCAGGTAGTTTGCAGGGGTTTCCACAACGTATTGATAAACTTCCGCTGCTGTTTTTGGAGAAATGCCGAAAACACGCAGGAAGGAAGCTGCCTGTTCCTGACTCCATCCATAATAGTGAATGCCGATGTCCATAAGGCAGCAGATATTTAAGTTTACGCTTCGGTTCAGCCACGCCAGCGTCCCAATATCTTTCGCTGCTTCGTCCTCTATGAGAGAGGCGCTGTAGCTGTATGCGAAAGGCTCTACATACGTTGCCCAGCCTTCTATGTAACCGCCGGATTCGATAAGGCTTCGAATTGGATTTTTATTTTCCTCCGCAAAAAACATAGTCTGGTAAAGATGCCCCGGGAAGCCTTCGTGAGAAAGTGTGGTAAACAGATCAAGTCTCTGACTGTTGCCTGCGTTGTTGATGTAAATAACATTGGGGCTTTTTGTATCGACAGGGGGCGTAAGGTAAAAGGCAGGGCTTAAATATTCTTCGAGAGATTTATGGACGTAGCGTATTTCGTAGGAAATATCCGGAAGCTCCGGAAAATCTTTTTGGATCTGTCCCTCCAGGGTTTCCATCATCTCCTGCGGTTTCATGTCCGGGAAAATAGTATTTTCCATAAATTTTGAGGCAAGGGAAGGCTGTTCCTTTAACATGAGCTGAATGGTCTTTGTATCGCTTAAAAGCTGCTCTGTAAGGCGCTGTCTGATTTTTTCCACAGGCACGTAAGTTCCGACCTGGCTTTTCAGGAGATAAGTATAGTAGTCCTGACCTCCGGGAAAATGGGCAAGTCCCTGAGAATTTTTTCCGGTTCCTTTTAATTCCTGAAGTCCCTGGATCAGTTTTTCATAGGCGGGGATCACGCATTCCAGAATGATTTTTTTATGGGCGGCTTTTAATTTTTCCTGATCTTTTTCTGAGAATTTTCCGTATTGTGCAAGCTTTGTGTCAAAAATTTCCAGCATATAGTTGGAGTCGGGATTTTTGATGAAGGATTCACACTGGCTGCAGATTCGCTCCAGAGTGGCATCACTCATAAAATATCCTGCTTCTGATTTTTTTCTCTGAAAAGAGAGAATACTTTCAAAGTAGGGTTCTATGCTGGAGAGAAGGTTCAGATAGTCCGATACGTCCCGGTCTTCATAAAAAGCGTATTCTGCGAGAAGGACAGGGAGCTGTGCCTGAATGCCGAGGCTCGGAGAGAGCATTTCTTCCAGAAGATAATTGTCTCCAAGAGAAGCCTGTGTGTGAAAGTAGAGAAGGAGCATATCGAGAGTGATCTGGTTTTCCCGGGAAAGTCTGGAATAAGCGAAGCTTCGGAGAGTATCCTCATATTCCCGGCAGAGGGCGTACGTTTTTTTCATATCTGTATTTACAGTGCCAAGTGTTGGCTTAGGGCGTTTCAAACCTGCTTTTTCCGGGTGAGCGACAGAGTAGTGGAAGGTAAGGGCGCTGCCGGAAACTTCTTTTTCAAAAAGCTCTTCTGTAAATTTTTCAAACCGGGCGTTTTCTGAGAATACATGATTGGAAAAATAACCGATACTGATACCGGACAGGAGCGTAAAACAAAGAAGCAGAACAACCCGGAGAGTTTTTCGCGATCTGGAGATTTTAAAAGGCATACAATCCTCGCAAAAATTTCTGTTTTTACTATCTTATTGGAAAAAACAGGATTATATGTTATGATTGATACAGGACAATTAAAGTCCTGATTGTAGTAGGAGAGATAAAAGGAGTGAAATACAATGACAGAAATATATGATCTTGTAATTATCGGAGCCGGACCGGCAGGAGTGAGCGCCGCAATTTATGCGTCAAGAGCCATGCTCAATACGGTATGGGTGGATAATAAGTGTATGCCGGGAGGACAGATTACAGATACTTACGAGGTAGATAATTATCCTGGTATGCCGGGGGTGACGGGAATGGATCTGGGAGAGGCGTTTGGGGCTCATGCAGAAAAGCTTGGACTTTCTCCTGCCTGCGACGAGGTTCTTTCCATAGAAGATGCAGGAAAAGAAAAAATAGTCCGCACACGGAAAAATACGTACAAAACAAAAACAGTGATCCTTGCCCTTGGGGCTTCCCACAGAAAGCTTGGGATTCCGGGAGAAGAAGAGCTTGGAGGCGCAGGCGTTTCCTACTGTGCCACATGTGACGGGGCATTTTTCCGGGGCAGGACAACCGTAGTGATCGGCGGAGGAAACGTTGCCTGCGAGGACGCGATTTTCCTGTCCAGAATGTGCGAAAAAGTATATCTTGTACACAGAAGAGATGAGCTTCGCGCAGATAAGATTCTTCAGGAGCGCCTTTTTGAATGTGAAAACGTAGAGCTTGTGTGGAACAGCGACCCTGTTGAGATTCAGGGAGAGGATATGGTAAAGGCTCTTCTTGTAAAAAATAAAGTATCAGGAGAGGAACGCCTCATTGAGACAGACGGCGTGTTCATTGCCGTCGGAACAATCCCCAATACATGGCTTGTGAAAGATCTGGTAGAGACAGACGACTATGGCTATATTGTGGCAGGAGAGGAAGGAATTACAAGTGTGCCGGGGATTTTTGCCGCGGGAGATCTGCGGACAAAGGCGCTTCGGCAGGTGGTGACAGCGGTTTCTGACGGGGCAAACGCGGTGACTGCAGTGCAGGAGTATCTTCTCCGGATTTGACATGGCAGGGGTCTTGTGATATTATACACAAATGCGTTATAAAATGTAACAAAGATGTAACAATTACGAGGAGTGTATTATATCATGAGAAAAAAATTAATAGCGATGTTTTTAAGTTTTTGTATGGTTTCTGTTTTTGTGCCGCAGTCTGTTCTGGCAGATGATGTTCTGGAGTCAGGGGATCTGCTCACAGACGGCGAGGAAATCGGAGACGGAGCAGTGACTGAGCTTGCCGAGGAACTGGTGAAAAGAACAGAGGAAGAAGTTCAAAAAGTGCAGGAGGAAAAAGCTGCTGCAGAAGAAGCCGCCAGAAAGGCAGAAGAAAAGAGAAGAGCAGAGGAGGCAAGAAAGAAAGCGGAGGAAGCCCGGAAAAAAGCGGAAGAAGCTGCCAGAAAGGCAGAAGAGGAACGCGTTGCGAAGCGTCAGGAAATCGTAGATTATGCCCTCCAGTTCGAAGGCAATCCTTATGTGTACGGAGGGACAAGTCTCACAAACGGAGCGGACTGCTCCGGCTTCGTAATGTCTGTTTTCGCAAATTTCGGGTATGAACTTCCAAGAGTGGCTGCAAGCCAGTATATCGCCTCTCAGAAAAAGGATATAAGCGAGATAGAGACAGGAGACCTTGTTTTTTATGGAAATTCCCCGGAAGGAATTTATCATGTGGCTCTTTATATTGGCGATGGGAAAATTATCCATGCAAGTACAGCGGCAACAGGGATTAAGATTTCTGATTATGATTACGAGCAGCCATATGGAATCGGTACCTACGTAGAATAAAAAAGGAGAATATTCTGACAGATAAAGGGGAAATTTATGCCGGAGTTTTTCAGATGTCAAAAAAGGAAGAAAAAATAGCAAATTGCACAAAGAATGTAGAAGGATGTGGATTGTACAAATATAAGTACAAAAGTTTTCCACATATAGAATGTCCCATAAACTGTGGAAAATCTAGTTATACACAAAATTATCCACATTATCCACATGGAAAGTATGTGGATTAGCAGATTTACATAAGAAGTTAATAAACAAATGTTTTGTTTAAAAAGTATAAAATTATATAGAAACACAAAAAAATGTAAAAAAGGGTTGACTTTTTTGGAATCAGTCCTTCACATAAATTTAACATAAAATGACAGAATATTACATCAAATGACAGAGCGAAAAAAGGCTCTGTTCTGCAAAAAAAGAAGCCTCTCACTGCGGAGAGACTTCTTTTTTTCAGCCTGCATTTTCTTTCATTCTTTTAATTACTTTTAACCTTGTAAACTCTTCTCTTTCTTTTTCTTCCAGGGCATTTGTAATGTCCTTCGTAAGAGCCTCAAATTTTGGAATGGTGATGTTTTTCAGGGCGTTGGCGCGCTTCTGCGTCTTTTTGATGTTTGTGGCAAGACGGATCGCCGCGTTTTCCACCATAGAAAGGCGAATGGAAAGCTCTTTTACCTTTTCAAAGGCTGCCTTTGCTTCGTCAAGGGACATTTTGGTGCTGTAGTAAGCGTAAGTGGGAACATTGCTGCTCTTGTCGTATTCTACAAGCGGGATTTCCGTTCCCATAACGCTTCTTGATTTGATACGGATAGAGTTTTCTATGGGAACCGTATAGGAAATCTGCTGTACAAAAGCGATTCCTATTTCCATATTTGCCTTCTGGAGAGCTGCATAGGCAGTTCGGAAGGTATCGTCTATCTGTGTCTGAATGTCTTTTGCCTGGTCGATTAAATTCATCATTTCCCGTATGAGAATGTTACGTTTTTTATCCATCAGCTCAAAGCCCTGTCTGGAAAGAGCCAGGGAGTTTTTTGCAAGTATAAGATTTCCCTTTGTGGGAAAAGTATTCGGATCCATGTGATCACCTCACTAACGGACTGTTTCTCTGTAATATTCGTCAAGAATCTTTGTGTCAATACGGTCAAGCTCTTCTTTTGGAAGAAGACCGAGAAGTTCCCAGCCCTTATCAAGGGTTTCTGTGATGGAACGGTTTTCTGTCTCCGTCTGTCCTACAAATTCTGCCTCAAACGCTTTTCCGAAAACAAGATACCGCTTATCAAGAGGAGAAAGCTCGTCCTCACCGATAACGGAAGCGAGGGCGCGGGCATCGCCTACTTTTGCATAGCAGGAGAAGAGCTGATTTGCCACGTCCTGATGGTCTTTTCTCGTAAAGCCTTCTCCGATTCCGTCCTTCATAAGACGGGACAGGGAAGGAAGAACATTGATCGGCGGGTAAATCGCCTGCCCGTGAAGCTGTCTGTCAAGTACGATCTGACCTTCTGTAATATAACCGGTAAGGTCGGGAATCGGGTGTGTAATATCGTCGTTTGGCATGGTAAGGATCGGAATCTGGGTAACAGATCCGGTTCCGCCGCTTACAATACCTGCGCGCTCATAAAGAGTGGCAAGTTCGCTGTAAAGGTATCCCGGATAACCTTTTCTGGAAGGGATTTCTCCTTTGGAAGAAGAAACCTCACGCATTGCCTCACAGAAAGAAGTAATATCCGTCAGAATAACAAGAATGTGCATACCTTTTTCAAAGGCAAGGTATTCCGCTGCTGTGAGGGCGATCTTCGGGGTGAGAAGACGTTCTACAACCGGGTCGTTTGCCAGATTTAAAAACATGACAACGTGGTCGGAAGCGCCGCTTTCCTCGAAGGTACGGCGGAAAAATTCCGCAACATCGTATTTTACGCCCATTGCAGCAAATACAATGGCAAAGTTTTCGTCGGAGTCTGCTCCAAGAGAAGCCTGTTTTACGATCTGCGCAGCAAGCTTGTCATGGGGAAGACCGTTTCCGGAGAAAATAGGGAGCTTCTGTCCACGGATCAGAGTGGTAAGTCCGTCAATAGCAGAAATACCGGTATTGATATAATTTCGCGGATACTCCCGTGTAACCGGATTTAAAGGAAGTCCGTTGATGTTAAGGCTTACCTCAGGAGTAATGTCTCCCAGTCCGTCGATGGGCTGTCCGATACCGTTGAAGGTACGTCCCAGGATTTCCGGGGAGAGTCCGATTTCCATAGGATGCCCTGTAAGACGTGTGTGGGTATTTCCAAGGGACATATTATCTGTCCCTTCAAATACCTGGATTACTGCCTTGTCTTCATATATTTCCACAATACGGCCGATCTTCTCAGTCCCGTCTTCCATACGGAATTCTACGATCTCCTCGAAAGAGGCGTTTTTTACCCCTTCCAGGACGACAAGAGGGCCGTTTATTTCACTTAAACCTAAATATTCGATTGCCATAAACTTTTCCTCCTTAATCAGCCGTTTTTCTCAAGAACTTTGTTGTAGAAGGCGTCAATGTCTTCTCTGTACTGTTTGAAAAGTTCAAGATTGTCATTTGGTACATCGTATTTAATAGAAATAATACGTTCAAAAATATTGTCCTCTTTGAGAACGGATACAGGCATTCCTCTGTTTATGAGAGCCCGGGCTTTTTCATAGAGATAGAGAATGATCTCCATCATTTCAAACTGTTTTTTCATTGGAACGCAGGTGTCTTCTTTGTGGAAGGCATTCTGCTGTAAAAATCCGAGACGGATCACTCTTGCAATTTCCAGTGTCAGCTTCTGGTCATCAGGAAGAACATCGCTTCCGATCAGTTTTACGATTTCCATAAGAGAGCTTTCCTGGTTTAAGATTGCCATGATCTGGTTTCTGTCAGAGACAAATTTAGGAGATACGTTTGCCCTGTACCAGGGAGTTAAATCCTCAAGATATTCGCTGTAGCTTGTAAGCCAGTGAATAGCCGGGAAATGTCTTGCATAAGCGAGAGATTTGTCAAGTCCCCAGAAGCAGCGTACAAAACGCTTTGTATTCTGCGTTACCGGCTCGGAGAAGTCGCCGCCCTGTGGGGAAACAGCTCCGATAATGGAAACGGAGCCTTCTGTTCCGTTTAAGTTCTGCATCATTCCGGCTCTTTCATAGAAGGCGGAAAGCTTTGATGCAAGGTAGGCAGGGAAGCCTTCCTCGGCAGGCATTTCCTCAAGACGTCCGGAAAGCTCACGGAGAGCCTCCGCCCATCTCGAGGTGGAGTCTGCCATGATCGCTACGTCATATCCCATGTCGCGGTAGTATTCTGCAAGTGTTACGCCTGTATAAATAGAAGCTTCTCGAGCTGCAACAGGCATGTTGGAGGTGTTTGCAATAAGAGTGGTTCTGTCCATCATAAGATTTCCGGATTTCGGGTCGATCAGCTTGCTGAAATCCTCAAGAACCTGTGTCATCTCATTTCCGCGCTCTCCGCAGCCGATGTAAATAATAATGTCCGCGTCAGACCATTTTGCAATCTGGTGCTGCGTCATGGTTTTTCCTGTTCCGAAACCTCCGGGAACGGCTGCTGTGCCGCCTTTTGCAATCGGGAAAAGCGTATCCAGGATACGCTGTCCTGTTACAAGGGGAGTGCTTGCCGGGAAACGGTGGTGCGTAGGACGCGGAATACGGATCGGCCATTTCTGTGCAAGAGAAAGCTCTTTTGTACTTCCGTCAGGAAGCTCGAGAGTTACGATCGGCTCAAGAATGGTATAGGAGCCGTCTTTTACTGTTTTTACAACGGTTGCCTCGGAGATGTTTGGAGGAACCATAGACTTGTGAACAATGGAGACGGTTTCCTGTGTCTCCGCAATAATGGTTCCCGGTCCTACCACATCTCCCTCTTTTACGGTAATGTGTACGTCCCATTTTTTTTCTGTATCAAGAGAATTTACGCTGACACCTCTTGAGATGTATTTTCCGGACTGCTTTGCAATCTCTCCCAGAGGACGCTGGATACCGTCAAAAATATTGTGGATAATACCGGGTCCTAAAAGAACGGAGATGGCGTCATCTGTTCCGATAACGGTTTCTCCCGGTTTTAATCCCGTTGTTTCCTCGAAAACCTGGACGGTTGTCATGCCTTTTTTCAGACCAATGACTTCGCCAACCAGTTTTTCCGGACCAACGTATACCATCTCTGATATTTTAAATCCACAGTCTCCTTTTAAATAAATGACAGGGCCGTTAATTCCATAAATAATACCTGTTTTACTCATATCTTGGACCTCCGTCAAACTTAAATTCTTTTTTGCAGGCAAGGAACGCCTCGCGGAAAGAATTGTCGATCAGTATGTTTTTGCCCGGGATAATGGCGCGGATACCTCCGATAAATTCTTCGTCTGCAAGACGGAGGGCAGCGCCTGTTTTCCGGGAAAGAGTTTCCAGGCGGGAACTGTCAGACGGGGTCAGATAAATGTGAAGCTCGTCCTCGCCTGCAAAATCCTGCGCTTCTTTGATTTTTCTGCAAAGATAGGAATCGTATTCCGGGGTTTTTACAAAGTCTTCCAGTAAGCTCTGTACTTCTGTAAAAAGTCTGTCTTTCAGTTCGTTCTGTTTCTTTGTCCAGTTGCGCTTGATCATGAGCTGCTGGGCGGAAAGCGCCTTGTTTACTTCGCGGCGGGCATTTTCCGCTTCTGCCTTTACTTCTGCCTCTGCGCTTTGTCTCCGGGAGCTCTTATGTTCAGACAGCATTTCGTCCAGATTTTTTTTGTGCTCCTCGATCATCTGAGCAGCTTCCTGATAAGCTTCCTCAACAGAGGAGTCATAAAAATGCTGCAGTTTTTCTTCGATTGTCATAACGTCACCTGCCTATAGTTTTAGTCCGATTGCTTCGTTTACGTATGAAGTGATGAAATCCGGTTTGCGGCCGGTACCGTGTCTGTCAGGAATTTCGATGATAAGAGGCGTTTTGTGGCGGAGCTTTACATCATCAATAATCTCGGGAAATTCTCTTCCGAATTTTTCGGTGAGAAGGATAATCCCGATTTCTTTATTTGCGATCGCGTTCTGAAGGGCTTCTTTCAGTTCGTCATGCTCATGTACCACAACGCCTTCCACACCTGCCAGTCTCATTCCTGTGTAGGTATCTACGTTGTCGCTGATTAAAAACATCTGCATATTATAACTGTCCCAGGATCATGAAGGAGATGATAAGTCCGTAAAGGGCAACACCTTCTGCAAGACCTACGAAAATCAGGGATTTACCAAGAATACTCTGATCTTCGCTGATTGCGCCCAAAGCTGCGCTTGCCGCACTGGCAACGGCAATACCACCGCCGATACAGGAAAGTCCGGTTACAAGAGCTGCTGCAAGGTATCCCATGCCGGTAGCAAGACCGCTGTTTGCTGCGCCTGCGGAAGCCTGTACAGAAGAAGTTCCTGCAAACATAACGCCGATGGCAACGAGCATGATTCCGAAGAAGAAGAATGCGTTTACTCCGATTGCTGTTTTATAACGTCCGCGGTTCTTTTCCCCGATCAGATAGTATCCGAAAGGAAGGATAATGCTGAGTACAAGTGCGATTGCTAATACGATCTGTGTCATAACTGTCATAATAATGACCTCCTGTTTTAAAAATTTAGTAGTGATCTGAATTTGTAATTATCGGAAACGGAACGGCTCAAATTTTCTTCCGGTTCCTTTGTAAAAACGGCTGAAAATTTCGTAGTATTCCAGACGGAGTACCTGAATGCCCACGATAAGACCTTCCATACCGCAGACGAAAAGGTTTCCGAGGATTACGATCAGCCAGTTCGGATTGCCGCTTTCTGCGCCGGCAAGCATAAGCACGACCTCCATCATAGCTGCGTGGCTTACGGCAAAGGCGCCGATTCGCACGAAGGAGAGTGTGTTTGAGAAGTAGCTTAAAAGCACCTCGAACATTTCAAAGATACCCTGGACAACAAACATTCCTTTTTCTTTCGGCATAACCTCGGCTCTTTTTTCCACAAGAGCAGTGAGAGGCTCTTTGAAGAAAATCATAAGAAGCGGGATTCCGAACATAACAAAGAGAACGATTCCTCCGGGGAGGCTGTGTCCTGTTACAAAAAGTGCGATACATACAACTGCAGAGCCGTAGAAAACAAGACCTGCAACAGCGTTTGTATCAAACCATGATTTTTCTGTATCTTTTGCGCGGAAAGAGTTGATAATATTGAAAATCATACAGAGAAGAATGATTCCCATACCAAATCCGATAGCGACAATAAACACAGTATTCAGTTTTCCGATGAAAGGCACAGTCATCATGTTGCTCATGGGGTGCAGCCACAGAGCGGGGAGTACATCTTCAAATCCGAAGATACTTCCGAACATGAATCCGAAGAAAGTGGAAAAGATACCGGCGCAGCTTATAATGCCCGCCAGATCAATGTGTTTATATTTATATAGAAGGAATCCTCCCACTGCAAGGAGAAGTCCCTGTCCTACATCTCCGAACATGGCGCCGAAAATAAAGGAGTAGGTGATGGCTACAAACCAGGTAGGGTCCATCTCGCCGTATGCGGGAAGACCGTACATTTTTACATACATTTCAAACGGTTTGAAAAGCTTCGGGTTTTTCAGTTTTGTAGGAGGTGTTTTTGCCTTTCCTGTCACCTGCTCCGCGCCTTCTTCGTCTTCCACAAGACAGAAGATCCTGTGGTCGTCCTTAATGTCCTCAAGGAAGGAGACGGAATCCTTTTTTGTCATCCAGCCGCACAGAATATAAAAGTTGTCTTTTTCTCCGTGGGTACAGGCAGCCGCTTTTCGCACATCAAAATTTCTGGAAAGATGGGAAATCGCATCTTTTGCAGAAACAATATCATGGCTGTTGTCTTTTAAATATTTCAGTCTTGCATTTTTGTTTTCTTCAAGCTGAGCCTGAATGGAATCATACTGCTTCTGAAGCTCTGTAAAGGCTTCTGCTGCAGTACCGTTGTACTCGTCGGGGATAAAAATCCTTTCAAAGTGCATGGAAGAATAAACGGCGTTTACCTTATGTGCTTCGTGATGGGGCATAAAATAAATTCCCCAGATATATTCGTCGTCCTCCTCGCATTTAATAAATACCGTGTCAAGGTTGTCATAAATATAGTTTTTGAATTTTTCAAAATACTCTTTTTCAATTCGTCCGAAACGGTAATGGATGAAACGGAACTTTAAAATAGAAGAAAGGTCGTAATTGATGTTTCGGAATGGGCGGATGATCCGCAGGGATTCCGTAACATGCTCAAACTCTTCTTCCAGGCGCGCCCTTGTGTCGGCAAGCTCCTGTGTTTCTTCTTTTACACGGCGGACAATGGAGAGAGCGTCTTCCAGCTTTAACCTGTCTGGCGAGATTTTTTCCGGGTCTTCCAGTTCCTCGTAAAAACCGTTGATCGTATTTAAGGCTTCACGATAAGGGTTGATTTCCAGAAACGGAGAAAGATTTTCCACAGTGGTAAGTTCAGAAAGCGCATTTTCCAGATGAATTTCATATCTGGATAAATACGTGTTTACCACCCGGTCAATATCCGTTTTCGGCCCGGTAATACTCAGAAACTTCATTTTCTCAATCACGTTGTTACCTCCGGGTTGTTAGTTATTGCGGATATACCGCATGGTCTCGTCCGGTGAAACCCCGTAACGCACACATTCCAGGGCGATCGTCAGACGATTGACTTCGTGTTCCTTATGGTACAGATATGAATAGATGACAGCTACAGAATAGGGGTCTTTTCGCGCTTCTTTCTCCAGAATGCTTCGGAGAATGTAGTTGTAAAATTCCTCCAGGTTTGCAACTGTAAGGTGTTCATACTGGATGCCATAGTAAGTTTTGGAAAAAATACGCTTTGCTTCCTCATAGGTAGGAGCTTCTACAAGCGCGTTGATTTCTTCCTTTTTCAGTTTGTAGTTCATGGGAATCAGCAGAGCGTAAATATTTGCCGGTTCCATATGGAAATACCGTTTGGAACGCTGTATGAACTGAAGATTCAGCATATCGAATTTTTCGCCGTATGCCTTTGTCACTTCCTCCAGATCGTTTTTCTTAAACAGTTTCTTTCGGACGTTCCATATCTGAGTAAAATAATAGAGGTCCAGTGCCATTCCGTAGTCGAAAAGCAGAGGACTTTCATGCTCCTGGATTTTTGCGAGAGGAGCGTAAAACTCATTGCCCTTCAGGGCGTTTATAAATTCCTCCATACTGCGGCATGATGCCAGACGGTCCAGATCGATTTTGGAGTGCTGGCGAAAAAAATCCCGGTACGGAGAAAGGTCTACAGGGTCAGTGTCCCTGTGGTCAAAGAGGTTTGTCATAATCTCCTTCAGGACGCGGATTTCATAACGCTTGGAGTAAAGCGCCAGAAATTTTCGCTGTTCCTGATTGGCAAAATGATAAATTCTGGAAAAGTTTCCAAAAATAGATTTTTTCAGAAGCTTTTCGATTTCCCCTCTGTGTATATCATTCTCATCGAGAGAAGACCACGCCTTGGCATATTCCGGTGTGCGCTTCAGATAAGCGGCTACCTGGGGGACTCCCGGAAGCTGAACGATTTCCTGAAGCTGCTGTTCATTGATGAGCCGGCTCTGCATGGCGCGGATTTTTGTGGAAAGACCGCTGTAAGACAGGACGTTTCCCATGTGTTTCACTTCCTTTCCGTTTCTGGTCTGTTACATTTCAATAATTTTCTGAAATAATTCCCGGGAAAGGGTTGTGTGATTTTTTTCATAATAGGAATCAAGCTGGGCGAATCCTGTCTCCGTGTCCTTTAAAAGGGCAGTGAGCTGGACGTCCTTCTGGTGTTCCAGATCCTGTCGGATTTTCTGGATTTCCTGCTCGGTTTCCTGTTCAAGACGATTGTCAAAAGCCCTGCAGGTTTCTTCCATTTCAGCGGAAAGCGCCTGTTTTTTCTTATCAGCTTCTTCCATGATGCCATTGGCTGTGGTTTCGATTTCCGATAATTTGTTCAGTATCTGTTCCATCTTCAGCCTCCTTTGTTAATAATCTGTCTATCTCCCTATCTATCATACACCTTTTCGCGAAAAATACAATAAAAAGTTGCCCTGTGGGAAGAAGGCGTGTATATTAGTTATGTACAATCCCGTTTCCCTCTGTCTCAGGGGCGGAACAGCGGCTTATATACAAAAAAATGGAGGATACAGCATATATGAGATTAAGAAATATTCCCGGAGCAAAAGATGCCATTCTGGAAAGCCCTTTTGTAATACAGGAACCGGAAAAGAATAAGGGAAAGTGGAGCAGCGTATTTCCAAAAGAGCAGTCCCTTCATATAGAAGTAGGAATGGGAAAAGGCCGTTTCCTTATGGAACTGGCTGCCCTTCACCCGGAAATTAATTATGTAGGAATTGAAATGTACGACAGCGTTCTTCTGCGCGCCCTGCAGAAAATGGAGGAGCTTACGGAAGAGGGAAAAGGTCTTCCCAACCTTAAATTTATGCGTATTGACGCAAGAGTTCTTCCTGAGATATTTGAAAAAGGCGAAGTGTCTAAAATTTATCTGAACTTTTCCGACCCGTGGCCGAAAGCCCGCCATGCAAAACGCCGCCTGACCTCAAGAGAATTTCTGGCAAGATACGATGAAATTTTAAAGCCTGAGGGAAGAGTGGAATTTAAGACAGACAATAAAGATTTATTCTTATTTTCTCTGGAAGAGGTGGAAGAAACAAAATGGCGTCTCCTGGAGCACACATTTGACCTTCATCACGATGAAAAAATGAATGCGGGAAATGTGATGACAGAGTATGAGGAGAAATTTTCCTCTATGGGAAATCCTATTTATAAAATGATCATCGACAGTGAGGCGTAAGTTTCTGTAAGAAGGATTCCTGTTATCCGGGATTGCAGAAATACATATTTTTTGTTTTCAGGCATAGAATATGGTAAGAAACTCAAATTTCCGGCATTGTGGCAGCAGATGAGACTCTGTTCCAGGGGTTTTTCGGCTGAAAATGTTATTTTTTGATTTTTAGCCTACATTTTTTGGGTATGAATAGGTGGTTTTTAAAAAGATTTGAAATCCCACTTACTTATTTTTGAGTAAAATAGGGTGTTGAACAAGACTCTCTAAATTTAGCCTATATTTTAGGAGAGAAAAATAAGTTAAAAAAAGGAAATCTTGGAATTTATCCTATTTGGACCACAAAAAAGTAGGCTTGTATGAGAAAAATATGCAATCTCACCTAGTTAGATTACAAAAAAGTAGGTTAAAACGAAGAAACTACGAAATACAACTTATATTCCAAATGAAGTGGGAAATTTGAGCAAAGAAAAAGTGCCGCGCAGGCAGCAGGAGGGAATCCTTTATGAGACAGAAAAACAGTCGCCTGAAAAATAAACTGACACAGCTTGGATATGAACATGGAAGGCTTGGCAGCCAGCTTGGACGTATCCGAAAATCAGCAGATGAGGTGAACCGTATGCTGGAAAATATGACACGAAAAGAGGAAAAAAGAGAGCAAAAGAAAAAAATGTAAAAAAAATTAAAAAATAATAAAAAAAGTATTGACTTTTACCGCTGGTATCTGGTATTATATCTCTTGCGTTAAGAAAATAAAACAAATGAATACGCGCGATTAGCTCAGTTGGCAGAGCACCTGACTCTTAATCAGGGTGTCCAGGGTTCGAACCCCTGATCGCGCACTTGAAAGCACTGTTTTTGCGGACAACGTGATTACCGCGGGGACGGTGTTTTTTTGTTTGCGGCGGAGGATCTCGCAAGCGAGATTCTTTTTATATTATGGGAAATTACTCCGTGATATTCCATATCATAAAAAATGCAGATAAAAAAATCCCCCGTAAATTCATAATTACATACTTGTGCACAGCTTGTAATATGATAAAATGAAAATGTAAAAAACGGGAGGAAAATAATATGATACTGTATTTTACCGGAACAGGAAACAGCACATACGTTGCAGAAAAAATTGCAGAAATGACTGCGGACTCCCTGATTTCCATGACGGATAAGATTCGGGAGAATTCCTGTGAAAATATAAACGCTGAAAAAACTCTTGTATTTGTCACGCCGACATACGGCTGGCGAATCCCGAGAATTGTAGAAGAATGGATCATGCAGGTGACATTTCCGGAAAACTGCAGAGCGTATTTTGTGATGACCTGCGGGGACGGAATCGGAAATGCGGGCGCTTATCTGGAAAAGCTTTGCAAAAAGAAAGGCTTTGAATATATGGGCTGCGCGGGAATTGTGATGCCGGAAAATTATGTGGCAATGTTCCCTGTGCCGGGAGAGGACGAGGCTCTTTCCATTGTGAGAAAAGCAGACCCGGTAATACGGCGGGCAGCAGAGAGGATCCGTACAGGAATGCCGTTTCCACCGGTTAAGCCCGGTCTTGTGGGAAAACTGGAAAGCGGGATCATCAATCAGGCTTTTTATAAATTTTTTGTAAAAGCAGATAAATTCTGCACAGGAGATTCCTGTAACGGCTGCGGACGGTGTACAAGAGTCTGTCCTGCCAACAATATCCGGCTTGTAAAGGGAAAACCTGTATGGGGAAAAGAATGTACCCACTGTATGGCTTGTATCTGCGGCTGCCCGCAGAAAGCCATTGAATATGGAAAGAAAAGTCTGGGCAAACCGAGATACCACTGTCCGCTGTAAAACTTTTTGAGAATTGAGGGAAGAAAGTGAAGGAAACATCTATTTCAAAAGAAGAAAGACTGTTCAGCTCAAAGGATTTGAGAAGGCTTATCATTCCTTTATTAATAGAGCAGTTCCTTGCTATTTTTGTAGGACTTGCAGATTCCATCATGGTTTCGTCAGTGGGAGAGGCGGCAGTTTCCGCCGTGTCTCTTATCGACACCATTATGGTGCTTCTTATTAATATTTTTACCGCACTGGCAACAGGCGGCGCGATCGTGGCTGGACAGGCACTGGGCAGAAAACGTGCGGAGGAGGGGTGTGAGGCGGCAGAGCAGACGCTCCTTTTTTCCACTGTATTTTCCGTTGTAATTATGGGACTTGTGTATGCCGGAAAATGGCTGATCCTCCATGTTGTGTTTGGAAAAATAGAGCCGGATGTTATGGCAAACTGCAATACATACCTGATGATCGTAACTTCATCTATTCCGTTTCTTGCCATTTATAATTCCGGCGCTGCCATGTACAGGGCAATGGGGGATTCCAAAACTCCAATGAAAATGTCGCTTGTGATGAACGGGCTGAATCTTGCAGGAAATGCCGTACTTCTGTATGGGCTTGGAATGGGCGTGGAAGGAGCTGCCATTCCCACTGCTTTGTCACGTATGCTGGCGGGTGTGTGGATGCTTTTCTGCATGAAGGACAGCACAAAGGTTCTTCATGTGCGTACGCTTCTGGGGCTTCGCTTTAAGGGGAAAACACTCAGGAAAATCCTTCATCTGGGAATTCCCTGCAGTCTGGAAAACAGTATGTTCCAGCTTGGGAAAATCCTGGTGTTAAGTCTTGTGTCAGGTTTTGGCACAGCCTCTATTGCAGCAAATGCAGTAAGCAACAGTGTATGCTCCTTTGCGATTCTGGGCGGAATGTCAATGGGATATGCCCTTTCCTCTGTAAGCGCCCAGTGTGTTGGGGCAGGGGATTATAGGCAGGTTCGCTATTACACCAGGAAACTCATGGGCTATTCCTACGCTTCCATGCTTGCCATGAATCTCCTTATTGTAGCGGTGCTTTCTTTTATCATAAAGATTTATAACCTTTCACCGGAAACAGGGAAAATGGCAGAGGAAATTATACTTTACCACGCAGTCTGCTCTGTTCTTATCTGGCCGGTTGCCTTCACTCTGCCAAATACGCTCCGGGCGGCAAATGATGTGGGATTCTGCATGATCATTTCCGTTGTCTCCATGTGGATTTTCAGGATCGGCATGAGTTTTGTATTAAGTAAAAACTTCGGAATGGGAGTTTTTGGCGTATGGGTTGCCATGACAATAGACTGGGTTGTAAGAGCCATATTCTTTGCTTTTCGTTACAGAGGTACAAAATGGGAAAAAGCAAAGGTGTGAATTTGTAAAAAATAACCGTTGTAAAAATTGCGTTCCTCTATTATAATGAAGAACAACAATTTTAAGGAGGAAGAGAATGAGAAGAGAAACAGTCGTTGTTTTAGACTTCGGCGGACAGTACAATCAGCTGATTGCGCGCCGTGTCCGTGAATGTAATGTATATTGTGAAATTTATTCTTATAAAACAGATATAGAAAAGATTAAGGAAATCAATCCAAAGGGAATTATTTTTACAGGAGGACCAAACAGCTGCTATGAGCCGGATGCGCCTTCTTATACAAAAGAAATTTTTGAGCTTGGGATTCCGGTACTTGGAATCTGCTACGGCTCCCAGCTTATGATGCACCTTCTCGGAGGCAAAGTAGAAAAGGCTCCGGTACGTGAATATGGAAAAATTGAGGTCAATGTAGACAACGGCTCCAAACTGTTTTCAGATGTTTCTCCTAAAACAATCTGCTGGATGAGCCATAACGACTACATTTCCAAAGCTGCTCCGGGCTTTGCCATCAGCGCATGGACGGCAGACTGCCCTGTTGCGGCAGTGGAAAATGCAGACAAGAAGCTGTACGCAGTACAGTTCCACCCGGAAGTGCTCCATACACAGGAAGGCACAAAGATGCTTTCCAACTTCGTATATAATGTATGCGGCTGTGCAGGAGACTGGAAAATGGATTCCTTTGTGGAAGAGTCTATTAAAGCAATCCGTGAAAAAGTAGGGGACGGAAAAGTTCTCTGCGCCCTTTCCGGCGGTGTGGATTCTTCTGTTGCGGCTGTGCTTCTTTCAAAAGCAGTTGGAAATCAGCTTACCTGTGTGTTTGTAGACCACGGTCTTCTCCGCAAAAACGAGGGAGATGAGGTAGAGGCTGTTTTCGGACCGGAAGGACATTATAACCTTAACTTTATCCGCGTAAACGCACAGGAACGTTTCTATGAGAAGCTGAAGGGCGTGGAAGAACCGGAAAATAAACGTAAGATCATCGGCGAGGAATTTATCCGTGTATTTGAGGAAGAGGCAAAGAAAATCGGTGCAGTGGATTTCCTTGTGCAGGGAACCATTTACCCGGACGTAGTAGAGAGCGGCGTAGGCGGCGAATCTACAGTGATAAAGTCTCACCACAACGTAGGAGGACTTCCGGATTTCGTAGATTTTAAAGAAATCATAGAGCCGCTTCGCGACCTTTTCAAAGATGAGGTGCGAAAAGCAGGTCTTGAGCTTGGTATTCCGGAGTATCTCGTATTCCGTCAGCCATTCCCGGGTCCGGGACTCGGAATCCGTATCATCGGGGAAGTAACTGCAGAGAAGGTGCAGATGGTGCAGGAAGCAGACGCGATCTGGAGAGAAGAGATTGCAAAAGCAGGCTGGGACAAAAAAGTAAACCAGTATTTTGCTGCTCTTACAAATATGCGCTCCGTAGGCGTTATGGGCGATGAAAGAACATACGACTATGCAGTTGCCCTTCGCGCTGTTACAACAACAGACTTTATGACAGCCGAGAGCGCGGAAATCCCGTGGGAAATCATTGGAAAGACAACAAGCAGAATCGTAAATGAGGTAAAACACGTAAACAGAGTGCTTTACGACTGCACAGGAAAACCTCCGGCGACAATAGAAATGGAATAAAGTAAAACAACAAAACCTTGTTTAGGATTCAAATCTTGAACAGGGTTTTTTGTTTAGAAAAAGAATGACACCAAATATAAAATTTCAGGATATAAAATTTTAATGAAAATATTTATTGAACCTGCCTGGTAAATATAGTAAGGTGTAATTAAAGTGGAAAGCGATTCATAAATAACTTTTTCTTTTCTGCATAAGATAAGGTATGTGAGGAAATAGTAACTTATTCTAAAAAACAGGAAGATGTATAAGGAGGACAAAGATATGGCTGTATTTTCAAAACCGGCGAATTTTTCTTTTCAGGTAACAAAATCTAAGTCAGATGAGTTTATAAAAAAAGATACCAGATCAGCATTTAATAAAACAATAGAAAAATTTAAAAGACATGGAGGAAAAATAGATACTATTAAATGAAATATTCGAAATATGCATATGGCAGAGAGATAGCATATTCCGTTGATAAGCTGACGGAACAAAATCATCACTATACAGAGAATTTTGACTGTGGAAATGATGAAATTAGTAGCTATCTTCAAAATAAGGCGTTGTCTGATGATTCGGGCGTTACGTATTTGATCATCGACAATAGAGATTTAGTTGTTATTGGTTATTGTACTATGTGTTGTTCCGGAATAACTCACAAATATCAGAATAACATAAGAACTATTCCGGCTATTGAAATTCGCTATTTTGCCCTTGATTGTCGAATGCAGGGACTGCAGTTTGATGAAACAGAGGAACACTATTATTTTAGCGATTTTATTATGTCTGGTTTTATGTATAAATGTTCGGATATTGCGATGAATGTTATTGCTGCAAAATATATAGTTCTTTATTCTGTTAAAGATGCAGTAAAGTTTTATACACGATTAGGATTTGAAGATTTTACTGAATTTTTTGAGCCGGACGATTATAGATATATTGACGGGTGTAAACCAATGTACATAGAAATTCCCTGATTGTCAGTCAACCAGTTTTATGTTATACTACAATAAATTCTGAGAAAAGGAGGGCGCACAAATGGGCTGGAAAACACCATATTTAATGATTCAAAAAGGTGCGGATTTTGGTATTCAGGCTATAAGTGCGCCCATTTTTAGAAGTATTTGTCTGAAAACTTATTGAGTTTTGTCATTTTTCAATTCTAAATCTGGGCATCATTCTACAAAATAAATCAGGAAAAGAGTGGTGCAAAATGAATATCAAAAAACAACTTCGCAATTTATACCTTTATGAAATTATAAGTGGATTTCAAATTGTAGACGCAGTATGGGTTTTATTTCTTCTGCAGAGAGGATTTTCCCTTGCCCAGGTGGGCGTGGCAGAAGGTTTTTTCCATGTGGTAAGTATGTGTTGTGAAATTCCAAGTGGTATGCTGTCAGACATGATGGGGCGGCGGAAAACTCTGATTTTATCGGGGATTATTTCAGCAGCGGGTTCATTCTGTATGATCGCTACAGATTACTTCTGGGTGATTTTAATCGCTATGGGGCTGAATGCTTTCAGTTATAATCTTGTGTCAGGGACACGGGAAGCGCTTACATACGACAGCCTTCTGGAAGGCGGTCAGGAAGAGAGGTACTTAACGGTTTCTTCCACACAGGAAAATATTTATCTGGGGATTTTTGCAATGACAAATCTGCTCAGTGTAGTAACGGTTGCTTTTGGGTATCGTAAAGCGTATTTTATTTCTATAGTACAGGGGATTTTAAGTTCTTTTGTGGCTATGCGCCTTTCAGAAGCAAATGTGGGAAGGGAAAATAAGAAAGAAAAGCTGACATGTGCAGACATAAGAAGAGAACTCATATTGTATACAGGGCAGAGTCTGGAATTTCTGAAAAACAATCCGTCTGTCTGCAGACGTATGATGTTTGGCGGCATTGTGGCAGCCGGGTGTTATGTGGTAAATATGATGATGCAGGAACATCTTGTATCCTGCGGGCTGAAAGCCGGCTGGATTGGCATTCCGCTTTTATGCATTTCACTTTTCAGTATGGCAGGAGCAGTTTTCGCGGGGAAAACGGAGCAGGTGCAGTTAAAGAAATTAATGTTTGCGGGAAGTCTGGCAGCAGGTTTTTTTATCGCGTTAAGCAGCAGCCCTGCAGTTGTAGTTTCCGTATTTGCGGCAGGTATGGCTCACGGAGCGGAGGAAGTTTTGATGCTTCGGATAGAAAGTGAAAATCAGAAGGTGTTTTCCAGTGAAATACGTGCTACAATGGTATCAGTAAGCAGTATGATGTACAGTATTTTTATGGTGATTTTAAGTCCGTTTACCGGGTGGGCAGTAGAAAGATTGTCAATAGAGACAGCTTTTGCAGGTCTTGGGATTCTTGTGGCAGGCGTGGGAATGATTTTGTGCTGGAAACCCGAATCCAGTGTTGACAAACACTCCCGAAAACTATAATCTAAGGTTGGTACTATACTTATGGAGGAACTATAATTCATGAACAGAATATTTTTAGCGAAAAACAGAGAGCGCATTCTTGCGCAGTATGAAGAACTGAAAAAAGCCCTTCCGGAGCGTATGGCGGAAGTGGATAAGAAAATTTCTGAATGGGAGGAAAATACAGCTCTGGCATGTAAATATATGTACATTACAATGCCGTACAGCGACATTGCAAACTATGAGCCGGAGATTTTTAAGGATTATGGAGAAAACGCAGTATGGCTGTGGGAAAACAGAGAAGACGTAAAAGAGCTTCCTGAGGAAATCTTCTTAAACTACGTGCTGTACTGCCGCGTAAACGAGGAAGAGGTGGCGCCGTGCCGTACCTTTTTCCGGGAGCAGATGGGTGAGCGTGTTCTTTCCCTTCACGGAAAGGCAGCAGCTCTTGAAGTAAATTACTGGTGTGCAGAGGAAGCCACATACCACTGCACAGATGAGAGAACCCTTTCTGCAATTACTGTGTACAGAAGAGGAAACGGAAGATGTGGCGAAGAATCTGTATTTACTGTAAATGCAATGCGAAGTGTGGGAATCCCTGCAAGACAGGTGTATGCGCCGAGATGGTCCCACTGCGACGACAATCATGCATGGGTAGAGGTATGGTGTGAAGGAGACTGGTATTTCCTTGGAGCATGTGAGCCGCTTCCCATCTTAAATAAGGGTTGGTTTACAAATGCTTCTTCACGTGCCATGATGGTACACTCCAGATGTTTTGATACAACTGGATTTGAAGAGGAAAATATCGACCGTGAGGGAATGGTAGCTGTCTTTAACGAGCTGAAAAGATATGCGGCTGTAAAGAAAATCCAGGTTCAGGTTGTGGACGGAGACAAAAATCCGGTTTACGGAGCAAAAGTATACTTTGAGGTGCTTAACTACTCCGAGTTTTCTCCTGTGGCAGAAGCCAAAACAGATGAAAAGGGATGCGTTTCTCTTACAACAGGTCTTGGAAGCCTTCATATTATGGCTGTGTACGGTGAGAAGTGTGCAGAAACATATATGGATACAAGAAACTGCGATACATGTGTAGTTTCTCTTGAAGAGACAGAAGTGCGTGGTACATGGATGGAAATGGATATGATCGCGCCTGTAGATACACCTGTAAATACAGATACACCTACAGAAGAACAGACAAGAATCGGAGACCGTCGTCTTGATGAGGCGGCTGCAAAACGTCTGAAAAAGACAGAAAACTGGGAAAACCCGGAGAAAGCAATTTTCCTTGGAAAAGAAGATCACAAAGAACTCAGAAAAGAAATGCTCTTTGCTCTTACAGAAAAAGACCAGACAGATTTCGTGAGCAGCGTTCTGGAAGACCATCTGGCACTTGCTCTTCCTTATGAGAATACTACAGACCATGAAACATTTGTAAAATACATTCTGAATCCAAGAGTGCGCAATGAGATTCTCAAGCCGTACAGAAAGGAAATTCAGGAGGCATTTACAGAAGAGGAGAAAGCTCTTTTTGTAAAAGAACCGAAAAAACTCTGGGAAGCAGTAGACAGTCGCTTCTCCTCCTGTGCAGATAAAGAAAGAAGCAGTATTATCACAACTCCTGCAGGCTGTCTCCGCACAGGAATCGCAAGTCCGCTTTCTAAAAAAATCTTCTTTGTGGCAGCAGCAAGAACACTTGGAATTCCGGCAAGACTGAATCCGAGAGACGATGCAATGGAATACATGGAGAATGGAAACTTTGTGGCAGTTCTTCCTGAGAGCGAGAAAAACTGCAGTCTTGTATTAAAAGGTGGGGATGGAGTTGTATGGAAATACTTCCTGAACTGGTCTATTGCAAGATTTGTAGATGGACGCTTTGTATCCTTACAGCTTGAAGATGCAAAATGGGAGGACGGAAAACTTGTCCTCGGTCTTGATGCAGGACAGTATCGTATTCTTACATCAAACCGCCTTCCAAACGGAAATATTTTTGCAAACCGCTATTATCTGGATATTGCAGTGGGAGAAGAAAAGGAAGCAGAGCTTGTTCTTCGCCATGCAGATCTTGAGGATATGCTGGAGAGCATTGACATTCCGGACTTCGAGCTTTGCAAAAACGAGCCTTCCGAAGAAGCGGAAAAAGTAAAAGCATCTGTTCTTACAGAAAAAGGAAAACATATTTTCATGTTCCTGGAAGAGAGCCGTGAGCCTACGGAACATATTTTAAATGAGATGATCGAGCAGAAGGAAGCGTTTGAAAAGCTTGGAGATAAAGTGATTTTTGTAGTACGTACAGAAGCGGCATTAAAAGATCCGAATATTGCAAGAGCTCTTCGTACCTTCCCGGAAATTCAGGTGTACTTTGACAGTTTTAAAACTCTTATAGAAACACTTGGAAGACGTATGTATGTTGATCATGAAAAACTTCCTCTGATTATTGTAACAGATGGAAAATTAAATGGAATTTACGCTACAAGCGGTTATAATGTAGGTACAGGAGATATGCTCCTGCGTCTTATGTAAAGAATAATGAAAAAACAGAAGGGGATGGCCGTGAAACGGATGCGGCTGTCTCCTTTTGTTATTCGGAAAATTAGAGTGAAAGATTTTAAATGGGACAAATGTCCGCTGTATGCGGACATTAATAAAACTGGTAGATAGTGTATGCTCTTAAAAATAGTGAGAAATTATAAAATAATAAAAAGTTTTCTGAATAATATAAAAAGGGTAAAAATGCATAAATAAAAGAGAAAAATGGATTGCATTTTATGTGGAAAAATGATAATATATATTCATAACAACCGAAGACCGTGCAAAATAAACATAGGACTCATGTCCGCAACACAGGGAAATTTATTTTTGCACAACAAATTTTAGGAGGATGTATATGAAGAAAAGAGCAATGCGCATTGTAGCAGTAGCAGCTGCGGCAACTATGGTAGTTGGCTCCGTAGCTCCTGTCTATGCAAAGAAAAAGGACAAGGAAGTGAAATTAACAGAAGCCGGAACTTACCCAATCGTTCCGGAAGGAGAAGAGCTTACCTTAACCTGCTTCACAATGTCAATGCCTAACGTTGAGAATCTGGAAACAAATGATTTCACAAAGTATCTGGAAGATTTAACAGGTGTTCATATTGAATGGGTAACAGCAGGTCGTGATGACTGGCAGGAAAAACTGAACATGATGTTATCTTCCGGTGATTATCCGGATATGCTTCTCGGTGTTTCTCCGGATCTTGCTAAATTTGGTGTAAAAGAGCAGATCATCGTTCCTCTGGACGAATATATCAACGAGGAACTTATGCCAAACTATATGAAAATGTATAGTGAACAGTTGGATTTAAGCCGTGAAACAGACGGACAGATTTACTCTCTTATTGCTGAGAACGACTGCTACCACTGTTCCTACGGACGTAAACTGTGGATCAACACAAAACATCTGGAAGAGATGGGCGTGGAAATGCCGACTACTACAGATGAGTTCCTTGAAGTATGTAAGAAATTTAAAGAGTACAAACCGGATGGAATTGCTCTTGCAGGTACTGCTCCTGGACAGGGCTGGTTCTCTGAGTTCGAGAACTTCCTTATGGGTTCCTTTATCCTTCCGCCAAGTACATCTTACACATTAGACCGTCGTGACAAAACTGCTGTAACATGGGACGGAGAAATGGTATGTGTTGCAACAGACGACCGTTACAGAGAATTCCTGAAATATGCAAACACTCTGTACAACGAAGGCGCTCTCTACGATGGTAACTTTACACAGTCAGCAGAACAGATGAAATCTCTTGTAAACCAGGAAGGCGCTCCTGTACTTGCTTTCCCGTCAGGAACTATTTCTGATGCAATTGATGTTTCATCTAACCCTGAGCTTTACGCACAGTACGAGGCAATGTCTCCTCTGAAAGGACCGGATGGAACACAGCTTACATCACATTTTGTATACTCATCAATTTCTGACGGAAACTTCTGTATCACAGATACATGTAAGAATCCGGAAGCAGCTATGCGCTGGGCAGACTTCTTCTACAGCGAGACAGGTGACCTTTGTTCTCAGTACGGTGCAGAAGAAGGAAAAGACTGGGTTCTTAATCCGGAAGGAGAGTTTGGTCTGAACGGCGAACCTGCTAAATATAAAGTTCTTAATGGATATTCTGCTGAGACACAGAATCATGACTGGCAGGATATTGGTATCCGTGTAGCTCCTGCAGAGTACAGATTAGGCGCTGCAACAGCTCAGGATGTAGATGTTAAGAGCGCAGAAGGTCTGGAAAAATTACTGTATGACGCATCTGAGCAGAAATATGCTCCATATGGACAGACAGAAGAAAACTCCGACCTGAATGTAGTTCCGAGACTGAAACTTACAAGCGAAGAGACTTCCAGCATTTCTACTGTAGCAGTAGAAATTGAGAAGCTCATCGACGAAGCTTCTACAGCATACATCGTTGGAACAAGAAACATCAACGATGATAAAGACTGGGATTCCTTCAAAGACGCTCTTGATAAAGCAGGTCTGAAAGATTTACTTGAAGTTTACCAGACAGCTTATGACAGACAGATGAAATAATTAAACACAGATAAAAGATTCTGGGATGACCGGATCAGTTTCTGATTCGGTCATCTTTATTCTGAGCAAAGGAGGGGCAGAATAGTGAGTAAAAAATCAAAAGCAATTACTCCTGTAAAAAATAAAGGGAATAAGATTAAATCATCAAACTGGCAGTTCTGGCTTATTATAGCTCTGCCATGTATTTATGCACTTATGTTTGCTTATGTGCCTATGGCAGGTATCCTGATGGCGTTTGAAGATTTCAGCCCGAGAAAAGGATTTTTTGGAAGCGACTGGGTAGGATTCGACCACTTTATACGATTCCTTACTTCTACTTCCAGTGTGCAGGTTATTAAAAATACATTTATTTTAGGTGCGTATAATATTCTTGTGACTTTCCCGATACCGATCATTCTGGCTGTTGCCATCAATGAGGTTCAGGCAAAATTCTTCAAGAAGAGTGTGCAGATGATTACATATGCACCGTACTTTATTTCTATCGTTGTACTTGTTGGTATGCTCATGCAGATGACAGACCTTCGTACAGGTGTTTTTAACGTATTATTACAGAAGGTGGGCATCGACCCAATCAACTTCTTTGGAAATGCAGGATTATTCCGCCATCTGTATGTATGGAGTGGTGTATGGCAGACGGCAGGATATTCGGCAATCATCTATATTGCGGCTCTGGCAGGCGTAAGCCCTGAGCTTAAGGAAGCGGCAGTTATGGACGGTGCAACACGACTTCAGAGAATTATCCATGTAGACCTTCCATGTATTATGCCGACAATCGTTATTATGCTGATCATGAGTTGTGGAAATATTGTAAATATCGGTTTCGATAAAGTATTCCTGATGCAGAATTCCATGAATGCAAGCGTTTCCGAGGTTATTTCCACCTTCGTTTATAAAGTAGGTATTACAAACGCAGATTATGGCTTCTCTACAGCGGCTGGTCTGTTTCAGTCTGTCGTAAGCCTTGTGCTTCTTGTTTCTGTAAACAAGATAAGCAAGAAGGTTACGGATAACAGCTTGTGGTAGGAGGTAAGCATATGAATACAAAATTTAAAAATTCCAGTACGGGAGATAAAGTGTTTATTATTCTCGTGTACGTGCTTCTTTCAGCAGTTATGTTGATTGTACTGTATCCTCTGATTTATATTATCTCTGCCTCTTTCTCAGATCCGCAGGCTGTAGTCAGCGGCAAAGTAGTATTGTGGCCGGTAGACGTTACATTAAGAGGATATAAGGCTGTATTTAAAAACCCGAAAATCATTACAGGTTTCATTAATTCCTTTATTTACATGGGCGTTGGAACTGTTGTAAACCTGATTATGACAATGCTCTGTGCTTATCCTCTTTCCAGAAAAGAGTTTACAGCAAGAAACAAGATTGCAGCATTATTCGTATTTACCATGTATTTCTCCGGTGGTCTTATGCCTACATACATGATCGTAAATAAGCTTGGTCTTATCAATACGCGCTGGGCAATGATCATCCCGAGTGCTATGTCCACTTACAATATGATCATTGCACGTACTTATATGGTAAACTCCATTCCGGATGAGCTGTATGAAGCAGCACAGATCGATGGATGCTCTCCATTTAAATATCTCTTAAAAGTTGTAGTTCCGCTGTGTAAGCCGATTCTTGCGGTACTGACTCTTTACTATGGTATTGCTAAATGGAATAACTATTTTGACGCGATGCTGTATATTAACGATGCAAGCTTACAGCCGCTTACAATCGTATTAAGAGAGATCCTGATCCAGAACCAGATTGACCCGACCATGCTGACAGACGCTTCGGCACTTTCAAAATTACAGGGTATGACAGAGCTTCTGAAATACGCAGTTATTGTAGTTGCATCTGTTCCGGTACTTGCTATTTACCCATTCGTACAGAAATACTTTGTAAAAGGTGTTACAATCGGTGCGGTTAAAGGATGATAATAAAAAAAATAATGCTGTCTGCTCTGCTGTTTCCGGCGCTTTCAGCAGGTGTATATAAGGAAGTGCCGGCAGCGGAGAAAGCGGACCTGGTTGTTTTCCAGGAGCTTGAAAGTGAAGAGAGCAGAGAGACTTATGAAGAGATTCTTACAGAGTATACAGAAGAAACCGGGACAAAAATCCGATTGGAGACATATTCCTCTTCCGATTACCGGAAAGAGCTTGAGGCTGCCTTTGCAGAAGGGAATGAGCCGGACGTATATACAGGAAGCCTTGCGGATATGACGAAAGATTTTAATGACGGGCAGCTTCACAATTTTCTTTATCTTTATGATGAGGAAAATGTGTATCAGCCGGGAGAGAGCTGGAGTGATAAGCTGCCTGCTCCTGTAAAAGATAAAATGTATATTTCAAATAAAGAAATACCAGGTTATCCTGCTTCTTTTGAGACAGTAAGGATTCTCTGCAATAAGGAACTTTTTGATTCTGCCCATGTGGAAATACCACAAACATGGGCAGAATTTTTAGAATCCTGTAAAAAATTCATGGATTCTGGAATCAGACCTCTTGCTTTTCCGGGCAGTTCATACGGGGAACCTGCATGGCAGTGGCTTTTAAATTCCCTTGGAAATCAGACTGCGGGGAATTTGCCGGATTTTCTGGATGTCAACGAGAGAGAGAAAGGCTATGTGGAATTGAACGAATTCTGCAGGGGACTTGAGCAGGGAGACATAGATTTTCAGAAAGAATTTCTCTCACCATACAAACGGTTTCAGGAACTTGCGCAATTTCTGGGAGAGGACTTTGAAAATATGACCCAGGATCAGGCATTGGAAGCTTTTGAGAAAGGGGAAGCAGCAATGGTGCTGACAGAGAGCAGCTCCATAAAAAAAATGGAAGCTGTTGCAGAAGGAGAATTTTCTACAGAAGCAATTTCTGTGCCCGTTATTATGAAAGATACCGATGAAAATTCTGCTGAAAAACCTGTTCTGTCTTATGTTCAGCCGGAAATGATTTACGGAATAAATTCTTCTCTGAAAAAAGAGGGTGAAAAGCTGGATATGGCGGTAGACTTCGTGCAGTACATGACTTCAGAGAAAGTTCAGAGCCGTCTTTCAGAGGAGCTTTATCTTCTTCCTTCCAATCAGAATGCTGCTTTTCACAAAGTGCTGGAAGGTTTCCGCATATCGGAAGACGGGGCACGTATTCCGTTTTTTGCAGGAATGAATGAAAAGCACAGGAAGATTGTCTGGGATATTTTGAAGGAATATATTTCAGGAGAGATTCCGGAGACAGAGTTTTCAGAGAAGATGCAGAAATCTTATGAAACAGAAGAACAAGAAATAAAAGAATTAAAAGGCTGGAATATTACAAATAACTATGGTATGCCAAAGACAGGGGAATGTACCATGTGTGCGCCGTAAAAAAGAGCTGTCCTGACCGGGTAAGGAAACCGGCAGGACAGCTTTTTGTCTGTCAAAAAATTTATTGCGCTTTATTATTTTTCATAAAGGGCAAGAAATTCCTCTCCTGTATAGGAGGCAGAAATCTTTCCGTTTACAACTTCGAGCACAACAGGCACTTCTGTTACTTTTGCTTCGTCCAGAAGAGCATACATTTCATCAGGGCGTTTTTCTCTGTCATGACTTGTACTGTAATATAAAACAGAAATTTCTTCTTCGTTTATGATGGTTTGAAGTTTCGGAGAAAATTCTTCGCAGTCAGGGCAGTCGTCCCGTCCTACATAAATATAAAAAGTATCTTTTTGTCCTTTCCCGTGAATGCAGTCGTCAAATTCCTCCAGAGTAATCTGTGTAAATCCATATGGATTCCTGCCGGTGTCTGTATTTTTCTGCTTGTAAAAAAAGATGCCCGCAATACAGGCAATTGTTGCCAGAAGAATAATAAGAATCAGGGCGAAGGTTTTTTTTGAAAGTTTTTTCATAACCGTTTCCTTTCAATTATTTGATAATTTTACCTTAACATAAAAACGGGAACAGGGCAACGGAATTTTGAAAAGTAAAACTTTATTTATCTTTAACGAAAAAAAGATTGCGGAGTTTGATGTAGTTTGTGTAAAATAAAAGAGAAATATATAGAAAAAAAGAGGAAGAAAATATGAAATGGAAACTTACAAAACAGGAGAGGAACTGGGTACTTTACGATGTGGGAAATTCGGCTTTCACTCTCTTAATTGCTACCATTCTGCCGATTTATTTTAATTATCTTGCAGATAAGGGCGGTTTAAGCGATGTAGAGTATCTGGCATACTGGGGCTATGCCGCATCAGTGGTGACGCTTCTGGTGGCGCTTCTTGGTCCTGTTATTGGTACCCTGGCAGATACAGAAGGGTATAAAAAACCTATTTTTATTGCGTTTATTGTTGTGGGAATCATTGCCTGCATGTCTCTTGGAATAGCAGAAAACTGGCTTTTATTTCTTGTTGTTTTTATTATTGCAAAGGTGGGGTACTCCGGAAGTCTCATTTTTTATGATTCTATGCTTTCTGATGTTACTACAAAAGAAAGACTGGACGATGTGTCTTCAAGAGGATATGCCTGGGGTTATATTGGAAGCTGCATTCCTTTTGTTATCTGCCTTTTTGTTGTGCTTGGGTCAGGAAAACTGGGTCTTTCTATGGAAGCGGCAATGGGGATTGCCTTTGTCATTATCAGCGCCTGGTGGCTTTTATTTTCTCTGCCTCTTCTGAAAACTTACAGACAGAAATATTACATAAAAAAGAAAAAGAATGCGGTTGCAGACAGCTTTAAAAGGATAGGGCGCACCTTGAAAAACGCAGGAAATGAAAAAAAGATTTTGTTTTTCCTGATTGCCTTTTTCTTTTATATTGATGGTGTGTATACCATTATCGATATGGCAACTGCCTACGGTTCTGCCCTGGGTCTTGATAGTACGGGACTTCTTCTGGCGCTTCTTGTTACGCAGATTGTAGCTTTTCCATTTGCTATTTTATTTGGAAGACTGGCACAGAAATACCCGGTAGAAAAATTGATTACCTTCTGTGTGACAGCCTATTTTGGCATTGCCGTATTTGCCATGTTCCTTCACAGTCAGTGGCAGTTCTGGGTGCTTGCCGTTCTTGTAGGAATGTTTCAGGGAGGCGTACAGGCTCTTTCCAGGTCTTATTTTACAAAAATCATACCGCCGGAGCAGTCCGGTGAGTATTTCGGGATTCTTGATATTTGCGGAAAAGGAGCTTCTTTTGTAGGAACAACGATTGTGAGTGTTGTTTCTCAGGTTACAGGAAATATGAATCTTGGAGTGGGAATGATTGCGATTCTTTTTGTGGTGGGACTTTTCTTTTTCAGAAAAGCCGCAGTTATGAATTGACAAAGAGAGAGGAAATGTATAAAATAACAGAGGTTCTAATAAATATAAGTAACAGATTACAGGAGGTATTATGGAGGCACTTGTAGAATGGTTTTCTCATAATCTCGCACAGTTTATTTCTCCGGAGGGGGCAGTTTTTATTATTTCTATGATTCCGATTCTGGAACTTCGCGGAGGACTTCTGGCAGCTTCCCTTTTAAAGATTAGTGAACTGCAGGCGATTCCCATTTGCATTATAGGAAATATTATTCCGATTCCGTTTATTCTGCTTTTTATCCGACAGATTTTTAAATTTCTGAAAAAGACAAAGATGTTTCATGGCATGATTGAAAAGCTGGAGACAAGAGCGATGGGAAAGAGCGATAAGATTAAGAGATATGAATTTTGGGGACTGATGTTGTTTGTAGGGATTCCTCTTCCGGGAACAGGGGCGTGGACAGGAGCGTTGATCGCATCTCTTCTTGAAATTGATATTAAGAAATCTTCGCTTGCAATTCTCTGCGGGATTTTTATGGCATCTGTGATTATGTATGTGGTGTCCTATGTACTTGTAGGCAATATTGTGAGCTGAAATATTTTAAGAAACAGTATCCTTTTGCGGGGTGCTGTTTTTTTCTATATAAAAAAGCTCCTGTCCTTTGTGGACACGGGGAAGAAAATATGGTAGAATAAAAAACAGAGTCAAAACAAAACATTCTGATTTCAGATGTTCGTGTCATTTCAGACATTTTACCCGTTACATTGATTTTTTAACATTTACATAAGATATATTTTTTTGAGCAAGAAGAAGTATGAATAGCAGAGGATTATAAAAATGATGAGAGAAAAGTATGAGTCATTGTCACTTGCAACTTTAAAGGACCTTGCAAAGGCAAGAAAACTGAAAGGTGTTTCCACTTTGAGGAAACCGGAATTGATTGAAAGAATGCTTCAGGAAGATGAGAAGCAGGGAGCAGTATCATCCGGTGGAGAAGCAATCCGGGAACCGGATAGAAAAGATACAGAAAAGACAGACGAAAGAACAGAAGAAAAAACATTCGAAAGAACATCAGAAAGAGAGATTGCAGGAGAAAATCGGGAGACAGGAGAAGGACAGACGAGAGAGTACGTCAGACCGCGCCCGTCAGAGGGAATCCAGCAGCTTGACAGCGGAGAGAAGGCAAACGGAATTCTTGAGGTTCTTCCTGACGGATATGGCTTTATCCGTTGTGCCAATTATCTTCCGGGAGAAAACGATGTGTATGTTTCCCCTTCTCAGATCCGCCGTTTTAATTTAAAAACAGGCGATATTATTCAGGGGAATACAAGGATCAAAACGCAGGGAGAAAAATTCAGCGCTCTTTTATATGTAACTTCGATCAATGGGTTTCACCCGAGCGAGGGACAGAGAAGATATAATTTCGAGGATATGACCCCGATTTTTCCAAATGAGCGCCTGAGAATGGAACGTCCCGGCGGAACAACTGCCATGAGGATTGTGGACTTGATAAGCCCCATAGGAAAAGGGCAGAGAGGTATGATCGTATCTCCTCCAAAGGCAGGAAAGACAACACTTTTAAAAGATGTGGCAAAGTCTATTCTCCGCAACAACAGAGATATGCACCTGATCATTCTTCTCATTGATGAGCGTCCGGAGGAGGTAACAGATATTCGTGAGGCAATCCAGGGCCCGAATGTGGAAGTTATTTACTCTACCTTTGATGAACAGCCGGAGCATCATAAACGCGTGTCGGAAATGGTAATAGAAAGAGCGAGACGTCTTGTGGAGCACAAAAAAGACGTAACCATTCTTCTTGATTCTATCACGCGTCTTGCGAGAGCTTATAACCTTGTAATACCGCCAAGCGGCAGAACACTTTCCGGCGGTCTTGACCCCGCAGCCCTTCATATGCCGAAGCGTTTCTTTGGCGCTGCCCGGAATATGCGCGAGGGAGGAAGTCTTACGATCCTTGCAACTGCGCTTGTAGATACAGGAAGCAAGATGGACGATGTGATTTACGAGGAGTTTAAGGGAACAGGCAACATGGAGCTTGTTCTTGACAGAAAGCTCCAGGAAAAACGCGTATTTCCTGCCATTGATATTCAGAAATCAGGAACAAGGCGGGAAGATCTTCTTCTTTCTTCCGAGGAGCAGGAGGCAGTGTACAATATGCGCAAAGCCTTAAACGGAATGAAGGCAGAGGACGCAGTAGAGCAGATTTTAAATATGTTTGCCCGTACAAAGAATAACGATGAATTTGTGCAGATGGCAAAAAAACAGAAATTTTTATAAATATCTTGCATTTGCGCTATGTATGTGATATAATCAAAAAGCTGTTTAATAGAGAAATTCGTCAAGTAATACGAATAAATAGAAGGTATATAGAGAGGTGAAAATCATGAGAGAAGGAATCCATCCAAACTACCATCAGGCAACTGTAACCTGTAACTGCGGAAACACATTTACAACAGGTTCTACAAAAGAGGACATCCACGTAGAAATCTGCTCCAAATGCCATCCGTTCTACACAGGACAGCAGAAGGCTGCTCAGGCTCGCGGACGTATCGATAAGTTCAACAGAAAATATGGTCTGAACAAATAATTAAAGAATATTACAGTGAGAAGGTTGAGGTTGGGAAATCTCAACCTTTCTTTGTATCAGGAGAAAAAATATGAAACCATCAAATATTGGCGGACAGGCAGTTATGGAAGGCATTATGATGCGCCATAAAGATAAGTATTCCATAGCGGTGCGCCGTCCGGACAACGAAATAGAGCTGAAGGTGGAAGACTATAAATGTATCTTCGGCAATGCAAAAATCTGGAGAAAACCGTTGATCCGCGGTGTGGTAAGCTTTGTGGACTCTCTTGTCGTGGGCATGAAATGCCTGATGTATTCTGCAGAAATCGCAGGAGATGAGGAAGACGAGGAGGAAGCAAAGAAAACGGCGCATCTTTCAGAAGATGAAAAGGCGAAGAAAAAAGCAAAAGAGGATAAAATGTTTAAGCTGCTTCTGTATATGACAGTTGCGCTTTCTATTGTGATTTCCATTGCAGCTTTTATGCTTCTTCCCTATGTGCTTGCAAGTCTCCTCAGAAAAATCGGGGCAACGGAAGTGATCGTTACCATAGCTGAAGCGTTTGTGAAGCTTGCGTTATTTATGGGCTATATGATTCTGATTTCCAGAATGAAGGACATTCAGAGAACTTTTATGTACCACGGAGCAGAGCATAAGTGTATCAACTGTGTAGAACACGGTCTGCCCCTTACTGTGGAAAATGTAATGAAAAGCTCAAGACAGCACAGACGCTGTGGAACAAGCTTTTTGTTCCTTGTTATGATAGTAAGTATTTTTCTTCATTTTATTTTTGTGCTTGTGCCGTTTTACTGGGTGCGTCTTTTCGGAAGAATCCTCATGGTTCCTGTTGTGGCAGGCATTTCTTTTGAGATGATCCAGTGGGCAGGAAGAACCGACAGTAAGCTTGCGGATATTTTGAGCAAACCGGGACTTGCCATGCAGAAGCTGACAACAAAGGAGCCGACAGAAGATATGGCGGAGGTTGCCATCAAGGCAGTGGAGGCAGTGTTTGACTGGAGAACCTATCTGAAAGAAGAATTTGGTGTGGACGTTTCAGAAGACAAGCCTTCGGAGGCGGAAGCATGAGAGGGGAAACCTGGGAAGCGCTTTTAAAAGAAGGACAGGAAATCCTGGAAACTGCCGGGATTGAGGAAGCCGGGCTGGACGCCTGGCTCCTTCTGGAATATGAGAGCGGAAAAAACAGAGCTTACTATTTGGCCCACAGCAAAGAAGAGGCGGAAGAAGGAATCAAAGCTCCTTATATGGAGAAAATCAGAAGACGGGCGCAGCACATTCCCCTTCAGCATTTAACACACCAGGGTTATTTTATGGGATATGAGTTTTTTGTAGATGAAAATGTTCTTGTGCCAAGACAGGATACGGAAATCCTTGTGGAGGAGGCGCTCTCTCTTATAAAAGATACGGAGTCCCCGCAGATTCTTGATATGTGCACCGGTTCGGGCTGTATTCTTTTAAGTCTTCTTCTTGAGAGGGAGGACGCAAAAGGGACAGGAGCAGACCTTTCCGAAAAAGCGCTTTCTGTGGCAGAAAAAAACAGGGAGACGTACTGTCTGGAAACGCGGGCGGAGCTTATAAAAAGCGATTTGTTCCAAAACGCATATTTTGAGGCGAAAAAAGAAAGCTTTGATATGATCGTTTCCAATCCGCCTTATATTCCTACAGAGGAAATCGAAAAGCTTCAGGCGGAGGTTCGTTTCCACGACCCTTTTATGGCGCTTGACGGAAAAGAGGACGGGCTGTATTTTTACAAGAAAATCGCAGAAAACGCCGGAAACTATTTAAAACCGGGCGGCTTTCTTGTCTGTGAGATCGGGTGCAGTCAGGGTGAAGATGTAAAGGAAATGTTTGAAAGCTGCGGTTTTTCAGAGGTAAAAGTAATAAAAGATCTGGCAGGACTTGACCGCGTAGTGCGGGGAAAACTGTCCTGATATTGTAAAAATATATAAACACAGAGGAAACCGGGAGGAAAATCATGTTTGATAAATTAGACGATTTGCTAATCCGATTTGAGGAAGTTTTAAATGAGCTGGGAGAGCCTGGAGTTACAGATAACCAGGAACACTTTCAGCGTCTTATGAAAGAACAGAGCGATCTGCAGCCGATCGTGGAGGCATATAAAGAGTATAAAGGCTGTAAGGAAACTATTCAGGACAGTCTTTCCATGCTGGAGGAGGAAAAGGACGAAGAAATGCGCGATATGCTCAAAGAAGAGCTTTCTGACGCGAAGAAGCGCGTGGAAGAGCTGGAGCATGAGCTGAAAATCCTTCTTCTTCCAAAAGACCCGAATGATAATAAAAACGTAATCGTGGAGATCCGCGGCGGTGCCGGCGGCGATGAGGCGGCTCTTTTTGCAGCGGAAATCTATCGTATGTATGTAAAATACGCAGAGTCCCGCAGATGGAAGACAGAAATGTTAAGCTTAAACGAAAACGGAATCGGTGGATTTAAGGAAGTTACGTTTATGATAACAGGAACAGGGGCATATTCCCGCCTGAAATACGAAAGCGGCGTTCACCGTGTACAGAGAGTTCCGGAAACAGAGTCCGGCGGACGTATCCATACCTCCACCTGCACGGTTGCCATTATGCCGGAGGCGGAGGAGATTGACTTCCACCTTGACTTAAATGAATGTAAGTTTGACGTATTCCGTGCTTCCGGAAACGGCGGACAGTGTGTCAACACAACAGACTCTGCCGTTCGTCTTACCCATATCCCGACAGGCATTGTAATCTCCTGTCAGGACGAAAAGTCACAGCTTAAAAACAAAGATAAGGCGCTGAAAGTTCTCCGTTCCCGTCTTTATGAGATGGAACTTGCAAAGCAGCATGACGCAGAGGCAGAAGCAAGAAGAAGCCAGATTGGAACAGGAGACCGCTCTGAGAAAATCCGTACCTACAATTTCCCACAGGGACGTGTGACAGACCACAGGATCAAGCTGACGCTTCACCGCCTGGAAAATATATTAAACGGAGATCTGGACGAGATGATCGACAGCCTGATCGCAGCAGACCAGGCAGCAAAATTAAGCAACCTGCAGGAAGAAGAATAAACGAAAATACAATAAAAAGCAGAATAATAAAACTGGCGGAGAGACTACTCTTCGCCAGTTTTATTATAGAGCCTTATTATTTTGCAAAATGCTGCACATTTTTATTTTGTTTTCTCCGGTGAGTAGAACATAAAGAATAATGCGCTCACAAGAAGCATATATGGATAATATAAATTCGGCATAATGTCAAATGCGGAAATTTCACAGCCAAGTTCTGTCGCGGCAGAGATGGCAACAAGCATCTGCGCACCGTAGGGGATCACACCCTGGAACACACAGGAAAAGGTATCCAGGATAGAAGCTGTATTTCGCGGGGAAATACCGTAATCCTCCGCCATTTCCTTTGCGATGGGATTTGCCATGACGATTGCAACTGTGTTATTTGCAGTTGCCACGTCCATTGCGCCGACAAGAAGTCCCATTCCAAGTTTTCCGCCTTTTTTGCTTTTAAAAATCTTCCGTATAAAATTCAGAAGAGCAGTAAAACCGTCGTATTCCTGAATCAGAGCGCAGATGGCAGAAACGAGGATTGCCACCATAGTAGTTTCATACATTCCGGAAGCGCCGGAACCCATATTTGCAAGAAGATCTGTGGCCTGTGTTGCCCCTGTTGCCAGCATGATGACAGAGCCGGACAGGATTCCGATCAAAAGAACGACAAACACATTGATGCCGATGATGCCGCCGATAAGGACAAGAAGATACGGAACAACCTGGATCAGATCGTAATCTTTTACAATAGCAGTTCCTGCGTCGCTTCCTGAGGTGCGGACAAAAATAATGATCAGGGTAGCTACAGCAGCAGGAAGGGCAATCCAGAAGTTTGCCCGGAATTTATCCTTCATGGCGCATCCCTGACCGTTGCAGGCTGCGATGGTGGTATCGGAGATAAAGGAAAGATTATCTCCAAACATAGCGCCTCCCATAACAGCGCCGATACATAAGGGCGCGGAAAAACCGGAGCCATTTGAAACGGCAACAGCAATCGGGGTGATCAAAGTGATCGTTCCCACAGAGGTTCCCATTGCAAGAGAGACAAAGCAGCTTACTACGAAAAGGACAATGACGGCAAACCGCGCCGGAATGATGGACAAGAGAAAATATGCTACGCTTTCTGCGCTTCCTCTTCCCACAACACCGACAAAAATTCCGGCAGCCATGAAAATTAAGATCATAGTAATAATATTTTTATCTCCTACACCTTTAGCCATAACTGCCAGCTTGTCGTCAAAGCTCAGTTTTGGGTTTTGCACACATGCCACAAGAAGAGCAGTGAGAAAGGAGACGACAATGGGGATATTATAAAATCCCATAGGAATGTGAAGTCCGTATTCAAATAAAATTCCAAGTCCCAGATACATGACAAGGAATACGCCGATTGGAAGAAGAGCCTTACAATTTCCTTTTTTCATATCAATTTCCTCCATAAAAGTATTTCTCTCCCATTGTAACATTAAATGCTCAAGGACTCCACATAAAAATGAAAAAGCTGTTTCAAAAAGTGGATTTTCCCGGAAAAAGCTCTTATAATGAAAGAAACAGTTTGGGAAACGGGGGTAAAAAATGTTAGCGTATACTTATGTGGAAAAAGGAAAATTTGAACTCAGGGAAAAAGAAAAACCAATGCTTCGAGATGAAAAAGACGCGATTGTAAAAGTGACGCTTTCTAGCATTTGTACAAGCGATCTTCATATTAAACACGGTTCTGTGCCGAAAGCTGTGCCCGGAATTACAGTAGGACACGAAATGGTAGGGATCGTGGAACAGACAGGTTCAGAGGTGAAAAAAGTAAAGCCAGGCGACAGAGTAACGGTAAATGTGGAAACATTTTGTGGAAAATGCTTCTTCTGCCGGAATGGCTATGTGAATAACTGCACAGACAAAGACGGAGGCTGGGCATTAGGCTGCCGCATTGACGGCGGACAGGCGGAATATGTCCGTGTACCGTATGCAGATCAGGGTTTAAATGTGATTCCCGAAAATGTAACAGATGAACAGGCATTATTTGTGGGAGACATTCTTGCAACAGGATTCTGGGCTGCCAGAATTTCCGAGATCAAAGAGGAAGATACGGTTCTGATCCTGGGAGCCGGTCCCACAGGAATCTGTACGCTTCTCTGTGTTATGCTGAAAAAACCCAAGCGGATTATTGTATGTGAAAAAGAGAAGACAAGAAGAGAATTTGTACGAAAACATTATCCGGAGGTTATCCTCGCAGAGCCGGAACGCCTTCCGGAATTTGTCCGGGAAAACAGCGAACACGGCGGAGCCGATGTCGTTCTGGAGGCTGCAGGGACAAAAGATACCTTCCGCCTGGCGTGGGAGTGCGCCCGCCCTAACGCCATAGTAACAGTGGTGGCGCTTTATGACGAAGCGCAGATGCTTCCTCTTCCGGAAATGTATGGAAAAAATCTTACATTTAAGACAGGCGGTGTGGACGGCTGCGACTGCGAAGAAATCCTGCGTCTCATTGTGGAAGGGAAAATAGATACAACGCCGCTGATCACACACAGATATTCTCTTTCCCATATTGAAGAAGCATACGATCTGTTTGAAAACAGGAAAGACAATGTGATTAAAACTGCAGTGTTCACAGAATAATATTTCCGGGGAAATTTGAATGGGAAAATCTTATTGCAGCAGGAAATTTGAAATGATATAGATATATTTCCGTGAACAATAATCTGAAAACACAATAAATTTATAGTGCTTTTTTCAAAAGTACACGTTATAATAAAGAGGATTGGAACTGTAAAAGGTTCGCTGCTGAAAACAAAAGAAAATAAAGGAGAAGGTCAAATGAAACAGGATATGATTGTAATTCTTGACCTTGGAAGCACAGAAAATACAGTGCTTGCAAGAGAAATCCGTGCTCTTGGTGTATACAGTGAGATTCACCCTCACGACATTACAGCAGAAGAGCTGAAAAATCTGGAAAATGTAAAAGGTATTATTTTAAACGGCGGGGAAAATCGTGTGGTAGACGGAAAAGAAGTGGAAGTTCGTCCGGAGCTTTATGATTTAGGCTACCCTATGATTTCTGTTGATTATCCGGCATCAAAATGCAGCGTACAGCTCTCCCGGCTTCCGGATACCGATACACTGAAAAACTTCATTTTCCAGGACTGCAGGGCAGAGGCAAACTGGAACATGAAAAACTTTATCGAAGATCAGGTAGAGCTTATCCGCAATCAGGTAGGAGACAGAAAGGTGCTTCTTGCCCTTTCCGGCGGCGTAGACTCTTCTGTTGTTGCCGCAATGCTGATCAAAGCCATCGGCCAGCAGCTTGTATGCGTTCACGTAAACCACGGTCTTATGCGTAAAAATGAGTCTGAAAGCGTTGTAAAAGTATTCCGCGACGAGCTTCATGCAAACCTTATTTACGTAGACGCTTCCGAACGTTTCCTCGGCAAGCTGGAAAATGTAGCTGACCCTGAAGAAAAGCGAAAAATCATCGGCGGCGAATTTATCCGTGTCTTCGAGGAAGAAGCAAGAAAACTGGAAGGAATTGATTTCCTCGGTCAGGGAACCATTTATCCGGACATCATTGAAAGCGGTACAAAGACTGCAAAAATGGTAAAATCTCACCACAATGTAGGCGGTCTTCCGGAAGATCTTCAGTTTGAGCTGGTAGAGCCTCTGAAACAGTTATTTAAAGACGAAGTCCGCGCCTGCGGTATTGAGCTTGGACTTCCTCACGATATGGTTTACCGTCAGCCGTTCCCGGGACCGGGACTTGGCGTTCGCTGTCTTGGCGCGATCACAAGAGACCGTCTGGAAGCAGTCCGCGAGTCAGATGCAATTCTCCGCGAAGAGTTTGCAAAAGCAGGACTTGATAAAAAAGTATGGCAGTATTTCACAGTTGTGCCGGATTTCAAGAGCGTTGGCATGAAAAATCATGAGAGATGCTTCGAGTATACCGTTATCATCCGCGCCATCAATACCATTGACGCTATGACAGCCAGCATTGAGCGCGTGGACTGGGACGTACTGGAAGTGATCACAAACAGAATCCTGGCAGAGGTGGAGAATGTAAACAGGGTTTGCTATGATATGAGCCCGAAACCACCGGCAACGATAGAGTTTGAATAGTTGGAGCAGAGCTTCAAAGCCTTTATTTTCAAGGGGTTTGAGGCTCTTTCCTTTTAGAATTGCATTTTGATTGCATTTTTTTATTCAACTG
>SAMEA3387476__coassemble_1027_pt1 | contig 88383 bp, 84 predicted proteins | sample SAMEA3387476__metabat2_high_PE_011 | metagenome-assembled genome bin SAMEA3387476 (sample SAMEA3387476) | Felis catus | biome: Faeces | place: United Kingdom | collected 2012 | reverse complement strand
GCAAAGGGCTGGGGTAATTTTATATCTGGCCGCATCATTATTTGGCGGTTACAAAAAAACGAAAATTAGTATGCCATTACAGCGGTTTTACAGAGAAATGCGATAGCAGCCTGTTATAATGGATAAGAAAAACTAACGAAGCCCGTCAAAAAAAACGGTATCTTGACGGGCTATAAAGACACGCCCATACCTATTCCCCTTCAAGCTCCGTTTGAGCAAGGAGGGGTGTTTTTATGTGTTGGGATACTATGCTGCTGATCCGAAGCAGCACCATTTATTGAAACCGGATATCGATATCATGGTGACCGCTTAAAAAAAGCGTATCCCTGCAATTGGGATATTCCGGACAACAAGAGGAACAATCAGAACACGATAAACATGAATTAAGCGTCTGTATAGACTTTTATGTCTATGCAGGCGCTTTTTTGCTTTATAGGAAAGTTCGATCTTTATCAAACTTTTAAATGAAAAAAGCCTGCACAAAGGCAGGCATGAGAGGAAGATGACACTGTTTAGAAGATATAAAAGCCTTCTACACCAGCCTCATCGGCAAATAAATCGTCTTCATTTAAGAAATAATCCATATCCAAAAGTTCATCCTCGCTCATATTGCGAATGTCCTTGGATGTCATTCTGTGAATACTGCAAAACGATTTGTAGCACCGCCGATATACAGTTCCAGATGATTGTGAGGATTTTTTGTATAATATTTTTTGTCCAGTTTTCCATTTGTAATTGGAAGGCGTAAGGTATTGCATTTACCGTAGATGTGAAAACCGGATTTGCTGACAGAACGCTCTGCGTAGGTGTCATGCCTTGTGAGTAAAGTCTTATACTTATTTACATAATATAGCTGTCTGCATTGATCACCTTTGTAGAGAGCAGATCATCAAATCCTCCTGACATTTCAGAAAGCTCTTTGCTGCTTTCTTTTACGATTGCAGCTATATTCTGAGAAACAGCGGCAACCGCACTTTCCTGTTCTTCGCTGCAGTATACTTTTGCGCAGTTTTCAATCACAAGACGATCCAGTATCAGTTCAGGTGTTATATCTGGTGCGATTTTTGCAGCAGCCGTGCTTCGTACCAGAACTTTATCAGGAGAACTTTCAAGTAAGGTCTTATCAATTTTAACACTGATTTTGTTTTCGATGAGCCTTCCTTCCCACTTAAATGTAAGCTCGCTGTATTCTACGTTTAATTTTTTGAAGTCTTCCGCCTGATTTTTCTTTAACGTCACATTTCCCTTCACTGTGAGCTTTGTGATAGAATCAGATAATGCGCGCAGATTGGCGTTATCGGGAATGGTTAAATTTCCGTATACATATATGCAGTCTCCATCCTTTTCTACGAGCTGTTCATTTAAAACTGCGTCTCCATAATGAAGCGTCATTCCGGCAGGAGTGACTGTAAATTCTGCTTTTTCATCAAACAATTCCACACAGGCTTCTGCCATTTCCTCAGGAACGATTAACTGGCGGGTAATAAACTGTACATTTTTCTGTACCAGTTTTTCCATATCTGCCGATTTATCCTGTACGATTACCATATCTTTTACATAATATTTTCTGCCCTCTCTTGCTCTCAGAGGAAAATATTTATCCATGATAAAGGTATCGTCTAAGATAACACAGTCATCGGGATATACAGATACAGAGCCGTTGGCAGATAATTTTGTCAGGCAGCCCTCAAGACTTTTTGGGCAGGTGACAGAACCATTTACATGAATCCTTTCGTATTTCTGCAGGGATTCTTCTGTGCCGGGATAAATCGTCAGATCTCCGTTTACACTTAACAATGTATGTTCGTGAACAGCAGTAGTTCCTGTTATTTCATAAGAGCCGTTAATTGCCTGCACTTTTATCTCGGCATCATCTTCAAACTCCATAGTACAATCATGATTAAGGGTAAGGGGGAGGCGGTTTAAAATGCTCTTGCTGGAAGGGCTGACAATCACAAGATCTGTATTGATCATCATTTTTTCATAACCGCTGTAATCTTCTTCCTTCATTTTTCTTGTATCACAGACATCGCAATTTAATAAGTAATTTTTTTGATTAAACATATTTTTGTCCTCCTAAAATTTTTTTTAAGTGCTGGCGTGCAGAAGAAAGTTTGAAGCGAACCGTCCCAGGCGGAATAGAGAGGATTTCTCCAATCTGACTGGAGGTATAGCCTTCCAGATAGCGAAGTGAGAAGATAACGCCTTCCAGATCCGGCAAAGTTTCCAGTAACTGCTTCCATTCCAGATTTGTAATTTCCTCGGAATATGTTTGTTGCAGAGGAAACTCTTCCACAATGGTTTCTTTATTCTCATGCCTGATGCGGTCTACATACAGATTTTTGACGGTTCGGTACAGCCAGGAACGGCGCTGATGTTCCTGCAATGTGGAAAGGACATTTTCATGAAGCATTGCGCGCAGAAAAGCTTCATGTACCAGTTCTTCCGCAGTGTGCAGGCTGCCGGTCATGCTGCGGCACCAGCCTGTCAGTTCCTGATAATATTTTTCGTATAGTTCCTCTATCATACTTTGCGTTCCTTTCTTTTGCCTTTCACTTATAAGACGTATGGACAGGCAAAAGTGTTGAAAAAAGTTGAGATTCTTTTTTACATTATAACTTATCTTATCGTGAGAACGCTTATTGACTTTCTTTTGCCTGCTTGCTAATATAGAAACTTGGTTGAAATTATATCCTTCGATAGAAGGAGAGGGGGATTTTATGGCGAAAAATAACAAGTACGAAATTGATATGTGCAACGGTTCGATTATGGATAAGCTGATTTCCTTTTCTATTCCGCTGATGCTCTCCGGCATTCTGCAGCTTCTGTTTAATGCAGTGGACATTGTGGTTGTGGGACGGTTTTCCGGAAGTCAGGCGCTGGCGGCAGTTGGTTCCACATCGGCGCTTATTAATGTGTTTACAAATCTTTTTATCGGGATTTCTCTTGGGGCAAATGTTCTTGCGGCGCGTTTCTATGCGGCGGGAAAAGCAAGAGAAATGTCGGAGACGGTACATACCGCCATCACGCTTGCGCTGATCAGCGGAGCAGCTATGGGAGTGATCGGCTTTATTTTTTCAAAAGGGGCGCTTCTCTTAATGGGCACTCCGGCAGATGTGATCGACCAGGCAGCTCTTTATATGAAAATATATTTTCTGGGAATGCCCTTTTTTATGCTTTATAATTATGGGGCTGCAATTTTAAGGGCAGTAGGAGATACAAAAAGACCGCTTCTGTTTCTTGTTGCGGCAGGTGTGACGAATGCCGTTTTAAATATGGTTCTTGTGATTGTATTTCACATGGGAGTGTCCGGCGTTGCCATTGCAACTGTTGTTTCCCAGATGATTTCCTGTATTCTCGTGCTTCGTTGTCTGTATAAAACAGAATCAGCTTACCAGCTTCGTTTTTCAAGGCTTACCATGAAATGGGTGTACATGAAGCAGATTTTCCTTGTGGGAATCCCGGCAGGAATCCAGAGTACAGTCATTAACTTTTCCAATGTACTTCTGCAGTCCTCGGTCAATTCCTTTGGCTCTGTAGCGATGGCAGGATATACGGCTGCCAACAATATTTTCGGATTTTTATATGCTGCGGTAAATTCTGTTACCCAGGCGTGTATGAGCTTTACCAGCCAGAATTTTGGTGTGGGAAAATGGAAGAGAATGGATAAGGTTCTTGTAAACTGTATGGTTCTTACAGTAGGTGTTGCGCTTGTTCTGGGCGGCGGAGCGTATGTTTTCGGACCGGAGCTTTTAAGAATTTATACTTCTGATCCAGAGGTTATAAAGTGCGGAATGGAAGTGCTTCTTTATACGACAGTGACGTATTTTATGTGCGGGCTCATGGATCTCTTTCCGGGAGCGCTTCGCGGAATGGGACATTCTGCAGTGCCCATGCTTCTGTCTGTTATCGGAACTGTCGGAACGAGAATCGTATGGATTTATATGATCTTCCCGGCACACAGAAGCCTTGATGTGCTTTTTATTTCTTATCCGGCGTCCTGGATCATCACGATCATTATGCAGGTAATCTGCTTCTGGATTGTGCGAAAAAGACTTTATAAGAAACTGAAAAGCTATTAAAGAGAGGGAAAATTATGGATTTCAAACGCAAAGTAAAACAGATTTTATTGCTGGTTTTGGGACTTGCCATTGCGCATTTTGGAGTGACTTTATTTATTCAGGCTGATCTTGGGGCAGATCCTTTTAATGTCCTGATTCAGGGGATTTACAGAAGTGTATTCCAGGCAGCAGGCATTCACTGGAGTCACGGAGCAACACATATGCTTGTATGTTTTTTAATTATCATCGTACTTTTGTTTGTGGATAAAACCTACATAAAAATCGGAACCCTGATCTGTATGTTCCTCGGCGGACCGATTATTGACATGTTTACTGTTCTTCTTGGAGATTATATTAATAACAGTCTTTCTTTTGCAGTACGTGTTCCTGCCCTTGTTGCCGGATGTGTGATTCTTGCAATGGGAATGACAATCGTCATTAAATCAGAAGCGGGGACAGGTCCGAACGATCTTGTGGCAATCGTGTGGAGTGACAAATGGCATAAGCCTTTTGGGCTGATTCGAATAGTGACAGATTTCTGTTTTGTTGCAGCCGGATTTTTACTTGGGGGAACGTTTGGAATCGGAACGATTATCTGCGCTTTTGTTGTGGGACCGGTAGCTCAGATTTTTATGCCGTATGCAGAAAAAATATGTAAACGGGTACTTGGATAAAAGTATCGTGATTTTAAGATGGCGGGAGTTGAAGAATCACAGATTGCCGTAGTTTATGATGAAGTGAGGCTGTGCCGGTGTGCTTACCGGTGCAGCTTTTTTCTTCTGTTCTCTGCGGCGCAGCACACTTTTTGCAGCTTTCTGCACTTTAACGCATAAATGCGTTGACATATTAGTGCCGCAGGGGTTACAATGAAATACCAGTACGAATAATATTAAGGTGAAACAGACCTGATAAGGAGGAAGATTATGAGAAAGTTAATGACCGGCGATGAAGCCATCGCAAGAGGCGCATATGAGGCGGGTGTATCTTATGCATCTGCATATCCGGGAACACCAAGTACGGAAATTCTGGAAAATCTTTCTACATATGAAGATATATATGCAGAATGGGCTCCCAATGAAAAGGTTGCGATGGAGTCTGCGATCGGAGCGTCCGTGGCGGGACTTCGCAGTATGGTGTCCATGAAGCATGTGGGAATGAATGTTGCGGCTGATCCTATGTTTACCTGGGCGTATATGGGCGTAAATGGAGGAAATGTAATTGTGACGGCGGACGAGCCGGGTATGTTTTCCTCCCAGAATGAGCAGGACAACAGAAATTATGCGAAGGCTGCCAAAATTGCCATGCTGGAGCCGTCTGACAGCCAGGAATGTATCGATATGGTAAAAGCTGCCTATGAGCTTGGGGAAAAGTTTGACACACCGTTTATTATCCGAATGACAACGCGTGTCTGTCATTCCAAATCGATTGTGGAATTAAAAGAGAGAGAGGCAGTTCCTGCAAAGAAATGGGAGAAAAATCCGGGGAAATACGTCTGTCTTCCGGCAATCGCAAGAAATTTAAGAGTGAAAGTGGAAGAGCGTCTTGAAAAGCTCGCGCAGTACAGCGAGACAAGCCCTTTTAACAGAATGGAAATGGGAGATACAAAGGTCGGCGTCATTGCTTCCGGAGTATGCTATTATTATGCGAAAGAGGTTTTTGGAGAAAACGCTTCCTATTTAAAACTGGGCTTTACCAATCCGCTTCCGGCAGGTCTTGTAAAAGAATTTTGTTCAAAAGTGGACAAGGTATATATTCTGGAGGAAAACGATCCTTACATAGAAGAATTTGTGCGTCAGCAGGGCTGTGACTGCATCGGTAAAGACCTGTTTCCAGCATATGGAGAAATGACTCCTGACGTGATCCGCGCCTGCGTCACAGGTGAAAAAAATAAAACAATAGAGTTTGACAGAAGCAAACTGATCAGCCGTGCGCCTACTTTCTGTGCAGGCTGCCCGCACAGGGGGCTTTTTTACCGCCTCGGAAAGAGAAAAGACATTATGATAAGCGGAGATATTGGCTGTTATACTCTGGCAGCAGGAAAACCGTACAGCGCTATGGATTCCACTGTATGTATGGGAGCCAGCATCAGTCTCGGACACGGAGCGCAGAAGGCGTTCCAGGCACAGGGCGATACAAGAAGAGTGGTGACAGTCCTCGGAGATTCCACATTTTTCCATACGGGAATCAACTCCCTTATCAACACTGTATATAATGGAAGCAATACGGTGAATATTATTCTGGACAACCGCATTACGGGAATGACAGGCCATCAGGAAAATCCCGGAACAGGATATACGGCAAAGGGCGATGAGACAACCCTTATTAAAATCGAGGATATTGTAAGAGCCATCGGCGTGAAGCACGTGTATGTGATCAATCCCAATAATCTTTCAGAGGTAGATGAAACGCTCGATAAATGTCTTGCGCTCACAGAACCGTCCGTGATCATTACACGCTGGCCATGTGTGCTGAAAAAGTTCTCAAAAGAAGATAAAGAAGAGTTCGAGGAGCTTTTCGTTACAAAAAATAAGGTGGATACAGAAAAATGTATCGGCTGTAAGCTCTGCCTCAAAGCCGGCTGTCCGGCTATGTCTTACGACAGAGAAACAAAGAAGGTAAGCATTAATAAGGCGCAGTGCGTAGGCTGTGACGTATGTACGCAGGTCTGCCCGAAAGACGCCATTGTGAAGGAGGATTAAGCCATGACAAAAAGTATTTTACTGGTAGGTGTAGGAGGACAGGGAACCATTCTCGCCAGCAAGATCCTCACAAATGGTCTTATGGAAGCGGGATACGATGTGAAAATGAGTGAAATCCACGGAATGTCCCAGAGAGGGGGCAGCGTATCTTCTCAGGTGCGCTACGGGGAAAAGGTCATGTCCCCTGTGATTGAAAAAGGAAAAGCGGACATTGTGGTTTCTTTTGAAAAGATGGAGGCCCTGCGCGCTCTTGATTATTTAAAAGAAGACGGAACGCTTGTTGTAAATAATGAGGAAATTCCTTCCATGTCCGTTATCACAGGAGATGAGGAATACCCGGAAGATGTAATGGAAGAAATCGAAAAGCATGTACAGGCAAAGGTGGTAAATGCAACCGGCCTTGCAAGAGAGCTTGGAAATGAAAAAGCGGCAAATATTATTCTTCTCGGAACGATTATCCGCTCTATGGGGCTGGAACATATCGACTGGGACGAGATCCTGAAGGCAAATATCAAGCCGCAGTTTCTGGAATTAAATAAAAAAGCGTTGAAGGTAGGTATGGACGCCATTACCTGCCAGGCATGAAAGGAGAAAGATAGTTGAAAGAAAGAGAAAAATTTGGCTCCAGAATGGGATTTATTCTCGTCTCTGCGGGCTGTGCGATCGGTCTTGGAAATGTGTGGAAGTTCCCTTATATGGCGGGGGAATACGGAGGAGCGGCGTTTATCCTCATGTATCTTCTGTTTCTTTTGGTTCTGGGGCTTCCCATTCTTGTGTGTGAGTTTTCTGTAGGCCGCGCCAGCAGAAAAAGTACGGCAAGAGCATTCCATGAGCTGGAGCCAAAGGGTTCTAATTTCCATAAATTCAGTTACATGAGCATGGTATCAAACTATGTTCTTATGATGTTTTATACAATGGTTGCAGGCTGGATGGCATACTACTGTTACCGCATGGCAAAGGGAGAATTTTCCGGCGTCACAACAGAGGCAGTACAGCAGGGATATGACAAGATGCTGGCGTCACCGGGAATTATGACAGGCTGGATGATCGCTGTTGTCATTCTCGGATTTTTAATCTGCTCACTGGGCGTACAGAGAGGCCTGGAAAAAATCACAAAGGTAATGATGACCTGTCTTCTTGTGCTGATCGTTGTTCTTGCAGTACGTTCCCTGACACTTCCGGGGGCAGAGGAAGGCGTGCGTTTTTACCTTGTTCCAAATATGGACAGCATTCGTGAAGTAGGACTTGGAAATATGATTTTCGGGGCTATGTCCCAGGCGTTTTTTACTTTGAGTATCGGCGCCGGTTCTATGACGATTTTCGGAAGTTATCTCTCAAAAGACCGTTCGCTTGCAGGAGAATCTGTTCATATTTTAATCCTTGATACGTTTGTGGCAACAATGGCAGGGCTGATTGTAATTCCTGCATGTTTCGCATATGGAGTAGAGCCGGGAGCAGGACCGGGACTTGTGTTTATTGCCCTTCCAAACGTGTTCAACAAAATGGCAGGGGGAAGATTCTGGGGAGCTATGTTTTTCCTTTTCCTGTTTTTTGCAGCCCTGTCTACTGTGACGGCAGTATTTGAAAATATTATTTCTTATGGAATAGATCTTTTCGGCTGGAGCAGAAAAAAGGCAGTTATTATAAACCTTGTGGGGATTCCCCTTCTGTCTCTTCCGGCAATTTTAGGATTTAATGTTTTATCCGGCTTTATGCCTTTTGGAGCAGGTTCCAACATTATGGATCTGGAGGATTTTATTGTATCGAATAACATTCTTCCTCTCGGTTCCGTTGTATATGTTATGTTCTGTGTCTCTAAATATGGATGGGGCTGGGACAACTTTATAAAAGAAGTAAATACAGGGAAGGGCTTAAAATTCCCGGGAGGAATCCGTTTCTATATGCTGGTTGTCATTCCGGTTGTCATTGTAGTCATTTACCTGAAGGGCTACTATGATAAATTTGCAGGACAGGGAGCGGGAACTCTGGCGGCATGGATGGCAGTATCCCTTGCTGTACTGGCATTAATTGCATGGTTTATTTTTGGTGGAAAGAAAAAGAAAGCAGAAAAAAGGTAGGAGGGAAAAATCATGATTTCAGAAAAAATGAAGCCTTTTGTAGAGAATAATTCCGCAATCCGTATGATGTTCGAGGAGGGAAACCGTCTTCGTGCAAAGTACGGTGCGGAAAATGTGTTTGATTTCAGTCTTGGAAATCCAAGCGTTCCGGCGCCGGACTGTGTGCGCCAGGCAATTATTGAGCTTGTAAACGAGGAAAACCCCACAACTCTTCACGGTTATATGAGCAATGCCGGTTTTGAAGATGTACGCCAGACCATTGCGGAATCTTTAAACCGTCGTTTCGGAACGGCATTTCAGGGGAAAAACCTGATTATGACAGTAGGCGCTGCAAGCGGGCTGAATGTGATTCTGAAAACAGTGTTAAATCCCGGAGATGAAGTGATCGTATTTGCACCGTACTTTCTGGAATATGGTGCATATGTGAGAAATTATGACGGGGTGCTTGTGGAAATCTCTCCCAATACAGAGACGTTCCAGCCGAATCTTGCAGAGCTTGAGGAAAAAATCACGGAAAAAACAAAGGCAGTGATTGTAAATACCCCTCATAATCCCACAGGCGTTGTTTATTCCGAGGAAACGATTCAGAAGCTTTCTGCCATTCTGGAAAAGAAACAGAAAGAGTTTGGAAGTGTGATTTATCTGATTTCCGATGAGCCTTACCGTGAGCTCGCATACGATGGCGTGGAAGTGCCGTATCTTACAAAGTATTATGACAATACGGTTGTGGGATATTCCTACAGTAAATCTCTTTCCCTTCCGGGGGAGCGCATCGGTTATCTCGTGATTCCCGATGAGGCGGACGGAAGCGAGGAGCTTCTTTCTGCGGCAGCTATTGCAAACCGTATTCTGGGAAGCGTAAATGCGCCTTCTCTTATGCAGAAGGTGATCGCAAAATGTGTGGACGCAGAAGTAGATGTAGCGGCTTACGATAAGAACCGTCAGGCTCTTTACAATGGATTAAAAGAGCTTGGATTTTCCTGTATTAAACCTCAGGGAGCCTTTTATCTCTTTGTGAAATCTCCTGTGGAGGATGAGAAGGAGTTTTGTCAGGCGGCGAAGAAGTACAACATTCTCATGGTTCCGGGAACTTCTTTCGCGTGTCCGGGATATGTGCGCCTTGCTTACTGTGTTTCTTATGATACTATTGTAAATGCGCTTCCTCAGTTTGCGAAGCTGGCGGAGGAATTTAGATTAGGAAAATAATGAAAAAAACAGGAAAAGTTTTTTATATATTGCCAGCAGGCTATCTGGCTGTATCCTATACAGCGCTTATTTTTCTGCTGAAGCAGGAGGTAAGTCCGTTGCCTGTACTTGCAGGGGCAGCTCTTCTTCTGGGAGTCGGAAATATGATTCAGGCAGTACTCTGCTGCAGAAAAAAACATGAGGAATTTCTGGAAAGAGCAGTGATGCTTTTGAAATATGGAATGATTTTATTTTATATGATTGTATTCGTCCTGGGTGTGGCAGTGTGGTTTATCGGAACATTTTTAGGCCCTGTGGGAATGATCGCAGCCCTGATGTTTGCCATTGTGGACTATGCGATTATGATACCGGGCATTTTCTATGGGATTTCCTGGCTCGTTCTGCTGATACGGAAAAAAGAAATATCTCTAAAAGCAGGGACTTTCCACGGAATCCTTCAGTGCCTTTTCGTGTTTGATGTGGCAGATACCATGTATCTGATAGCTGTGAAGAAGAAAAAATATCGCCGGATCACTGCAGGGATTCTGGTAATGACCGTTGCGGCAGCAGGTGTGGCAGGGGTGTATTTTTTCTGTGCGTAGGCAATAAGTTAAAAATTTCTTGACATACACTTTCTATATGATATGATAAAAGAAAACTGGATATATAAGGTTTTATCTTCGAGTAAAGGGAAGTTAAGTGAAAATCTTACACGGTCACGCCGCTGTGAGGAGGAGCTGTATTTTAACATGTCACTGAGTTTTCGGGAAGGCGAAATACAGCGATGATACCAAGTCAGAAAACCTGCCTTATATATAGGATTACGCAGGTTACGAACGATGGCCTTGTGTAAAGAAAAGCAGCTTTGTCTGCTTTTCTTTATGAACCTGCAGGTTATTGTACCGACAGGTTCTTTTTTCGTTCTACTACAAAGTGAGGAGAAGAAAAATGAATAAAAAACAGAAACACATTCTTATGGCAGCGGCTTTTTTTGCCCTTACCTTTGGCATTATGCCGGCTGTAAACGCCATGCACATCATGGAAGGGTATCTTCCGGGAGGGTTTTGTATTGCCTGGGGTGCTCTTTGTATTCCCTTTCTTGCAGCAGGATTTCTTTCTATTAAGAAGACATTAAACGAGTACAGAAACCTGATCACGCTGCTTGCAGTATCAGGAGCATTTATCTTTGTAATATCCTCCCTGAAAATTCCGTCAGTTACAGGGAGCTGCTCCCATATGACAGGAACAGGGCTTGGAGCGATCCTCTTCGGACCGGCAGCCGTATCGGTTCTCGGGTTAATTGTACTTCTGTTCCAGGCGCTTCTTCTGGCGCACGGCGGTCTGACTACCATTGGAGCCAATACGTTTTCTATGGCGATCGCAGGACCGTTTGTGTCATATGGAATTTATAAACTGCTTGGCAAAACAAAGGTAAATAAAAAAGTAAATATTTTTCTTGCAGCAGCGCTTGGAGACTTATTTACATACTGCGTGACAGCAGGACAAATGGCGCTTGCACATAACGCAGATACCACATTCGGGGCGGCATTTGGAAAATTCCTTGTTGTGTTTGCGCCCACACAGGTTCCACTGGCTGTTATTGAGGGAATTATCACAGTCCTCATTATCATGGGACTTGAGACATATGCAAAACCGGAACTGAAATTAATCGGTTATTTTAAGGAGGGAAAGTAAGATGAAGAAGAAAGTACTGCTTGGCATTCTTGTGATTTTTCTGATTGCCTTTATTCCTCTGTTTGTCTTAAAAGACGCGGAGTTTGGAGGTTCTGACGACGCGGGAAGCACGGTAGTGGAAGAAGTGGATTCCTCCTACCAGCCGTGGGCAACGCCTGTTTTGGAAAAAATGATAGGCGGAGAGCTTCCGGGAGAAGTGGAAAGTCTTATTTTCTGTCTGCAGACAGGAATCGGCGTTGGAATTATCGCATTTATTATGGGGCGCTTTGTGGAGCGCAGAAAATGGCTGAAAGAGGAATAACCGATGATTACCATTGATAAACTTTGTTACAATTCAAAGCTTCGGTATGAAAATGCAGGAGAGAAATTTGCGTTTTCTGTCATTACTCTTTGTATTTGCGTGATGAGCCGCTCTGCGGAGGTGGCAGCCATTGTACTGGCAGCAACAGGGATTCTTACCGTCTGGAAGGGAGGAGTCCCTGTTTTGCGCTATTTAAAGTTTCTCACAGTTCCTCTTGCTTTTTTATTTTTAAGCACTGCGGCAGTTATGTTTAATATAAAGAAAACGCCGATGGATTTTCTTGCGATTCCTGTGGGAGACTGGTATATTACGGCAAGCCGTTACTCGTTTTTTTATGCCCTGCAGTTGATTTTAACGGCTCTCGCGGCAGTTTCCTGCCTGTACTTTCTGGCGTTTTCCACACCAATGCCGGATATTCTGGAAGTTCTGCGAAAGCTCCGCTGTCCGGGGCTTCTCATAGAACTGATGCTTTTAATCTACCGGTTTATCTTTGTGCTTATGGAAACGGCGTCCGCTATTTCTGTTTCCCAGAAATGCAGGCTTGGAAATAAGGATTACCGCACGTCTGTAAAATCCTTCGGTCTTCTTGGCTCTGTTCTTATGATACGGGCAGTAAAGCGGGCAAACCGCCTGTATGACGCAATGGAAGCAAGATGTTATGACGGAACGATACGTGTGCTGACAGAAAACAGAAAACCGAAGAAAAAAATTATTGCAGCGATGATCGTTTTTGATACGGCGCTTCTTATTTTTGCTGTATGGAGGAGATTTTTTTAATGAGCGCAGACATTATTTTAAAAGCAGAGGATTTATATTTTTCATATGACGATGACAATTCCCATTCTCTGAATGGTCTTTCACTGGAAATAAAAAAAGGACAGAAGGTGGCGATAATGGGAGCAAACGGCAGCGGAAAATCTACATTTTTTCTGTGCTGCACCGGAATCCATAAGCCCCAGAAAGGAAAGCTTTATCTCGACGGAAAAGAGGTAAAGTATAATAAAAAAGGTCTTCTTGATCTTCGAAGCAAGGTGGGAATCGTATTTCAGGACCCGGACAATCAGCTTTTTTCTGCCAGCGTATATCAGGAAATTTCTTTTGGGATTTTAAACCTTGGAGTTTCTGAGGAGCAGGCAAAAAAAGAGGTGGAGGAAGTGATTAATTATCTGGAGATCACCCCCTTTCGCAGTAAGCCTACCCATGCGTTAAGCGGCGGTCAGAAAAAGCAGGTTTCCATTGCGGATATTCTTGTGATGCACCCGGAGATCATTATTCTTGATGAGCCGGCAGCAGCGCTTGATCCGAGACATACGACAATGGTAAATCACATTGTAGAGCAGATGACAGAGAATGGAATTACAGTTCTTATGGCAACCCATGATGTGAATTATGCTTATGAATGGGCAGATGAAGTTATTCTTTTTCATGAGGGAAAGGTTCTCATGAACGGAAGTCCTGAGCAGGTTTTCGGAAACAGAGCGGTTCTTCGCCAGACAAATCTTGAGCCGCCTGCAGTGCTGGAGCTTTTTGAGAGTCTTTGTAAAAAAGGGATTTTAAAATCCTCCCTTCCGTTCCCCAAAAATCTTAAGACTCTGGAAGGGTATATAGAAGAAGTAAATTTAAACACATATTACGGAGGTAAGAAACAGATGTCAGATACCACAAAGAAGGCAGTCCTGGCAGTGAGCTTTGGAACAAGCCATAACGATACGAGAGAGGTTACCATTGACGCTATCGAAAAAGATATGCAGGCTGCTTTTCCAGAGTATCCTCTTTACAGAGCGTGGACAAGCAAAATGATCATCAATAAAGTAAACAAGAGAGATAACGTACATATTGATACCGTAAAAGAGGCGATGGAGAGAATGCGGGCAGACGGCATCACAGACGTTCTCGTACAGCCAACTCATGTGATCAATGGAATCGAAAACGATATTATGAAGGAGGAGGCTCTTTCCTACAGAGAAAATTTTCATTCCATTTCTTTTGGAGATCCCCTTCTTACAAGCGAGCAGGATAACCGGGAGGTGATAGAGGCTGTGGCAGTGGAGTTTTCCCATCTGAAAGAGGACGAAGTTCTTGTTCTTATGGGACATGGAACAACGCATTATGCAAACTCTGTTTATGCAGCGCTTGACTATACATTTAAGGACAAAGGTCATAAGAATATTTTTCTTGGAACAGTGGAGGCGTATCCTTCTATGGAAAGTATCATGAAGCTTGTAAAAGAATACGATCCGTCAAAGGTCGTTCTTGCTCCGTTTATGATCGTGGCAGGAGACCACGCAAAAAACGATATGGCAGGAGACGATCCGGAATCCTGGTACAGCCAGTTTAAAAACGAAGGCTATAAGGTGGAAGCTGTGATCAAAGGTCTTGGAGAATATCCGGGAATCCGAAAGATTCTTGTAAATCATCTGAAGGCGCTGGAGAATTAAGAATATAAGAAGAAGCGGGGCTTTAAGCGTATTTCTCACTTAAAGTCCCGCTGTTTTTATGAAAAGATTTATGATAAAATGTCTCAGCTCTTTCTGAAAGCCGCTCTCTTACGTTCTCTCGGGTCGAGGATCCTCTTACGAATACGAAGGCTTGAAGGCGTTACTTCAAGAAGCTCGTCCTGGTCGATAAATTCGATTGCCTGCTCAAGACTTAATACCTTTGGCGGTGTCAGCTTTAAGGCATCGTCAGCGGAGGAGGAACGTGTGTTAGTAAGATGTTTTGTCTTACATACATTCAGTTCAATATCCTCGGCTTTTCCATTCTGACCGATTACCATACCGCTGTAAACTTTCTCGCCCGGTCCTACGAAAAGTGTTCCGCGCTCCTGTGCAGAGAAAAGTCCGTAAGTAACAGCCTCGCCTGCCTCGAAAGCAATGAGAGAGCCCTGTTTGCGGTACTGGAAGTCTCCTTTGTAAGGAGCATATCCGTCAAAAATCGTATTTAAAATACCGGTTCCCTTTGTGGAGGTTAAAAATTCCCCGCGGAATCCGATGAGCCCCCTGGAAGGAATATGGAATTCAAGGCGTACAGAACCGTCGCTTGCTGTGCTCATGCCCTGAAGCTCGCCTTTTCGCTCGCTTAATTTCTGGATCACTGTTCCGGAAAATTCCTCCGGCACGTCCACGTATGCAATTTCCATTGGCTCAAGTTTTTTGCCGCGCTCGTCTGTATGATAGAGAACCTCCGGTTTACTTACTGCGAACTCATATCCCTCACGGCGCATATTTTCGATCAAAACAGAAAGATGAAGTTCTCCTCGTCCGGAAACCTTGAAACATTCTGTTGTCTCCGTATCTTCCACACGAAGGCTTACGTCTGTGTTTAATTCTCTGTAAAGACGGTCGCGCAGATGACGGGAGGTAATATATTTTCCTTCCTGTCCTGCAAGCGGGCTGTCGTTTACGAGGAAGTTCATGGAGATTGTCGGCTCGGAAATCTTCTGGAAAGGAATGGATTCCGGTTTGTCGCCGCCGCAGAGGGTATCTCCGATATGGATTTCCGAAATACCGGAAACAGCCACGATGGATCCGATGGACGCTTCCTGTACCTCTACTTTATTTAAACCGTCAAATTCATATAATTTACTGATTTTTACTTTCTGACGTTTGTCTGGGTCGTGGTGGTTTAAAAGAGTAAGCTCCTGGTTGACTGCGATTTTTCCGTTTTCCACTTTTCCCACGCCGATACGACCTACATACTCGTTGTAGTCGATGGTGCTGATAAGAACCTGTGTATCTGCATCCGGATCCCCTTCCGGTGCGGGAATGTATTTTAAGATCGTCTCAAAAAGAGGAGCCATGTTTTCCGGTGTATCTGCAAGGTCTAAAACTGCGTGGCCGGCTTTTGCGGAAGCATATAAAAACGGACAGTCAAGCTGCTCGTCAGAAGCTTCCAGGTCCATAAGAAGCTCAAGTATCTCGTCAATTACCTCTTCCGGACGCGCTTCCGGGCGGTCGATTTTGTTGATGCACACGATTACGTGAAGATCAAGCTCAAGGGCTTTTTTCAGAACGAATTTTGTCTGAGGCATGGCCCCCTCGAACGCGTCTACAAGAAGGATTACACCGTCTACCATTTTAAGGACACGTTCTACCTCGCCGCCGAAGTCTGCGTGACCTGGTGTGTCGATGATGTTGATTTTTGTTCCTTTGTAGTGAACGGCAGTATTTTTTGAGAGAATGGTGATTCCTCTTTCACGTTCAATGTCGTTGGAGTCCATGACGCGTTCCTGGACTTCCTGATTTTCACGGAATACGCCGCTCTGTTTTAAAAGCTGGTCTACCAGGGTTGTTTTGCCGTGGTCAACATGGGCGATAATGGCTACGTTACGTACATCTTCCCGTCTGGTTTTCATAAAATGTATTTCCTTTCTTTAAATAAGTATCTTTATTTTAAGTCAAGCATTGCTGCACAAAAATCCAATTTATAAGTTTACCACATTTTTCGAGGATTACAAGGTGCTGAAAAAATTTTTTTATTTTTAGTTCTAAATCTGTAATCTCCTACATAAGCTTATATAGATAAAATACCCGAAGAGGAAGGAGAACACATTATGGCAGATAAAATTATTGAAAACAATCAGGTATCGGTTATGGGGAAAATCGCTACCGGCTTTACATTCAGTCATCAGGTTTTTGGGGAGGGATTCTATACAATGGATCTTCTCGTAAAAAGACTGAGTGATTCTGAGGACAGGATTCCGGTTATGGTATCGGAACGCCTTGTGGACGTAACACAGGATTACGTGGGGGAATATATAGAGATCCACGGACAGTTCCGATCTTATAACCGCCACGAGGAAAAACATAACAGACTTGTGCTTTCTGTATTTGCAAGAGAGCTGAAATTCGTGGAGGAAGAGGACGAATCCATTCCTGTCAATCAGATTTTCCTGGACGGATATATCTGTAAGCCGCCGGTATACAGAAAAACTCCGCTCGGAAGAGAAATTGCAGACCTTCTTATGGCAGTGAACAGACCTTACGGAAAATCAGATTACATACCCTGTATCTGCTGGGGAAGGAATGCGCGGTACGCTTCTGCCTTTGAGGTGGGCGGTCATGTACTCATCTGGGGAAGGATCCAGAGCAGGGAATATATGAAGCGTATCGGAGAAAATGAGACAGAAAAAAGAATTGCCTACGAGGTATCTGTAAGTAAGCTGGAATACATTGAGTAAGTAAGCAAAGACTTGCAATTCTCTTAAATCTGCGGTAATATAAGCGTATTCAAAAGCAACTTCATAAACGATAAGAGGAATTGTGATGGAAAGAAAATTAACAGAGGTTTACTGCGGAGATGGCGTAGGAAAGACCACTCTGGCGATCGGGCAGAGCCTTCGTGCCTGCGGACAGGGAAAAAGTGTGATCATTATTCAGTTTTTAAAGGGAAAGGAGCGAAGAGAGCTTGATTTTCTGGAAGAGCTGGATAACATGGATATTAAAATCTTCCGGTTTGAAAGAATGGATCGCTGCTATGAGGAATTAAGTGCCGAGGAGAAAGAGGAAGAGAGACTGAATATTCTCAACGGACTGAATTTTGCCCGTAAGGTAGTTGCAACTCAGGAATGCGATTTCCTGCTTCTGGATGAGATTCTGCGGCTTTTGGATAACGGAATTGCAACAGAAGAGACAATCGGGGAGATTCTGAAGCTTAAGGACGAAAGTATGCACATTGTCATGACAGGCCAGGGACTTCCGGAGGGACTTCGAAAATATGTGGACAGAGTGACCACTCTCAGTACAGAAAATATAAGAAAAGATGAATGCAGTACAGAAGAATAATACATGCACAGAAGCGTAAAGGAGGAAGGAAAATGGCAATTTTCAAAGGAGCAGGCGTTGCGATTGTAACTCCCATGCACGAAAACGGAGGAGTAAACTACGACAAACTGGGAGAGATGATCGAGTTCCAGATAGCCAACAGCACAGATGCGATCATTATCTGCGGGACAACCGGCGAATCTTCTACCATGACACATGGGGAACATCTTCAGACAATTAAGTACGCGATAGATAAGGTCGCAAAAAGAGTTCCTGTTATTGCAGGGACAGGTTCCAACTGCACAGAAACAGCAATTATGATGTCACAGGAGGCAGCTTCTTATGGAGCAGATGGTCTTCTCGTTGTAACTCCTTACTATAATAAGGCAACACAGAAGGGTCTGATCGCTCATTATACAGCCATTGCAGAGGCAGTGCCTGAGACACCGATCATCATGTACAATGTTCCAAGCCGTACAGGCTGTAATATCCAGCCTGCAACAGCGGCATATCTTGCAAAAAATGTAAAAAATATTGTGGGAATCAAGGAAGCGACAGGCGATTTGTCACAGGTTGCAAAGATGATGAATCTTGCAGAAGGAAGTCTTGAGCTTTATTCCGGAAACGATGACCAGGTACTTCCGATACTTTCTCTTGGAGGTCTTGGAGTAATTTCTGTTCTTTCCAATATTGCGCCGAAGGAAACACATGATATGGTGGCAAAATTTCATGAAGGCGACGTAAAAGGAGCGGCAGAAATCCAGTTAAAAGCCATTCCGCTGGTTAATGCTCTTTTCAGCGAGGTAAATCCGATTCCTGTAAAAGCAGCCCTTAATCTGATGGGAATGAACGCAGGTCCTCTTCGTATGCCTCTCACAGAAATGGAAGAGGAAAACAAAGAGAAGCTGAAAAAAGCAATGCAGGATTTTGGCATTAAGCTGGCGTAACTGACAGGAGGAGAAACAGCTATGGTAAGAATTATTATGCACGGCTGCAACGGACATATGGGACAGGTGATTTCCGGTCTGGTGGAAAAAGACCCGGAAGTGGAAATCGTTGCGGGAATTGATATTGCAGACCAGGGGAAAAACAGCTATCCTGTTTTTACAGATATGGAAGCATGTAAGATTGAGGCAGATGTCATCATTGACTTTTCTTCTGCAAAAGCAGTGGATAAGCTTCTTGATTACAGCGCAGAGAGAGGAATCCCTGCAGTCGTATGTACAACCGGATTAAGTGAGGAGCAGCTTGCCCATCTGGAAGAGACCGCAAAGAAAGTGGCGATTTTAAAATCTGCAAATATGTCTCTCGGGATCAACACCCTCTTAAAGCTGATACAGGAGGCGGCAAAGGTTCTTGCAAAGGCAGGATTTGATATGGAGATCGTAGAGAAACATCACAATCTGAAAGTGGACGCTCCAAGCGGAACAGCCCTTGCTCTTGCAGACAGCTTAAATGAAGCAATGAATGAGGAATACCATTACGTGTATGACAGAAGTCAGAGAAGAGAGCAGCGTGACAGCAAAGAAATCGGAATTTCTGCTGTGCGCGGCGGAACCATCGTGGGTGAGCACGAGGTAATCTTTGCAGGTCCGGACGAGGTGATCGAATTTAAGCATACAGCTTACTCCAAGGCGGTTTTCGGAAAAGGAGCAGTGGAGGCTGCGAAATTCCTGGCAGGAAAACCGGCTGGCAAATATGACATGAGCGATGTGATCAATAAATAAAGAGAAAAGATAAGCGGTATTTGGCTTTTGGCTGAATGCCGTTTATTTTTTTCACAATTAGCTGTTAATATTATTCTAAAACGCTGAATAAAAATTTTTCCGGCAGGCATAATAACAGTATAAGTAAAAGCCTAAGGAAAAGGAGAACAGAATCATGAAAAAATGGAATAAAATTCTTATGAGTGCAGCACTTGTACTGACATTAGCAATGTTTGCAGGTTGTGGGAGAAACGACAATGCGGCAGATGAGACGCGCAGAGAAGAGAGTAAGGCAAAAGAGAAAGATACGGTAAAAGAAAATGGTGACACACGTACAGAAAAAGATACTGTAACAGAAGACAGGACAACAGAAGACAAAACAGACGGAAATACAGCAGACGGTGTTGTTCCGGACGCAGGCATGGAAAATGACGGAACACCGGACGGAGCAGTGGACAATAATATGACAGACAACGCGGGACCGGATATGACGGCAGCGCCGGAAAACACAACAGACAGCAATGGAAATGCCGACAATGGAAGCTCCAATAATGGAAATGACCAGAATGGAAACGGAGACGGGACGGTATCAGGAGAACTCGGAAACAGTGTGAAAGACCTGGGTGAAGGCGTAGGCGATGCGGTAGAAGACGTAGGAGACGCTGCAAGAAATGCAGTAGACGGAAGATAAGAAAAGAATCCCGGAAGTTACAGAAAAAAATAAGAAATTTATGTTAATTTTTCATAAAATGGTGTTAAAATTCCGCACGATGTGTTATAATAATTCCATCAAACAGCAAAGGGGATGGAAGCATGAAATTTATTATCAGCGGAAAAAATATTGCAGTGACCGAAGGGCTTCGAACAGCAGTTGAGGACAAGCTTGGGAAACTGGAACGGTATTTCACTCCTGACACCGAAGTTGTCGTAACTTTAAGTGTGGAAAAAGAAAGACAGAAGATTGAAGTGACGATTCCTGTAAAAGGAAATATTATCCGGTCCGAGCAGGTAAGCAGTGATATGTATGTATCAATCGACCTTGTAGAAGAGGTGATTGAACGCCAGCTTCGGAAATACAAGAACAAGATTGTAGACAAAAAACAGTCTGCGGGAAGTTTCCAGCAGGCATATCTTGATAAGGAATATGAGGAAGACGAAGAAGTAAAAATCATTCGTACAAAGAAATTCGATATTAAGCCTATGTATCCGGAAGATGCCTGTGTGCAGATGGAACTTCTGGGACATAACTTCTTTGTATTCTGCAATGCAGAGACAGAGCAGGTAAATGTGGTTTATAAGAGAAAAGGTAATACCTACGGTCTGATTGAACCGGAATTTTAAAAAGGTGAGCAAAGCCCTCCTGTTCAGTGCGGGAGGGCTATTTTTTCAGCAGAAAGAAAGGAAAGAAAAATGAAAGATTACATACTGGAAGCATGTGTGGATTCTGTGGAATCTGCCCTGGCAGCAGAAAGAGGAGGAGCAACACGTCTGGAACTGTGCGGAAATCTGATCATTGGAGGAACGACGCCGGAACCGGGACTGTATGAGGAAATCAGGAAACATTCCGATATTCGGATTCATGCCCTGATCCGTCCGAGATTTGGTGATTTCTGTTATACAGATTCCGAATTTGCCATCATCAGAAACGCAGTAAAAACCTATAAAAAGCTTGGGGCAGAAGGCGTAGTGATCGGTATTTTAAAACCCGACGGCACTTTAAATATGGAGCAGATGAAAATTCTCATGGAAGAGGCAGAGGGAATGTCCGTAACGCTTCACAGAGCATTTGACGTATGCGCAGATCCGTTTGAAGCAATGGAACAGGCAATCTCCCTGGGAATTGACACGATCCTTACTTCCGGTCAGCAGAATAACTGCCGTCTTGGAGCAGAGCTTCTTGGTCAGCTCGTGGAAAAAAGCGCTGGAAGAATTGAGATCCAGGTGGGAAGCGGCGTAGATGCAGACGCTATTAAAGAAGTTTATCCTGTGACAAAGGCAAGAGCCTTCCATATGTCTGGAAAGGTTACGCTGGACAGTGAAATGATCTACAGAAAAGAAGGTGTAAGTATGGGACTTCCTTCTTTAAGCGAATATGAGATCTGGCGCACAGAAGAGAGCAAAATCCGTGCGGCGAAAGAGGTATTAGAAACACTTTGAGGGACTGTAAAAGTCCCTCTCTTTTTTGAATGAGGTTATAACTTTTTGGAATCAGTGCCCCAGACAGAAGGCAGGCGTTTTAACACTTCCTGAGTCAGGACTCCTATGAGAAAGCCGGTTACAACACCGGAAATGAGAAGAGGCGGCGTATAATAAAACACGGCAGTATTTTCCACAATGAGGGCAGCAATGATAAGCTGACCGATATTGTGGGTGACTCCGCCGAAAACACTGATACCAATTGTCGTAAGGGATGTCTTCTTCAGAAGAAGAACCATGACAGAAAGGCTTAGCGCAGTGCCGGCAAGGCTGTAAAGGATGCTGAACATATTTCCAAAGAGAAAGCCGATTACGAGAATACGTACAACGGATACAAGGGCAGCATCTTTGAATCCGTATTTTTTCAGAATGATCAGCACGGACAGGTTCGCAAGTCCAAGCTTGATTCCGGGGATTCCTGCAAAAACAGGAATCAGAGTTTCCACATATCCGAAAATAATGGCAATGGCGGCAAAAAAACCGAGATAAGCTGTCTTTGTCTTCATAATCACTGCACCACAGCATGGGAAACATCGTCCCCTTCGCTGTTTTCTCCTTCAATTACAACCTTATTCGGGAGGCAGATCACGGAGCCGCCGGAAGCGTCAACTGCTTTTTGTTCAAGACATAGATGATCCGGACAGGTGGCGGAAATCATTTTTGCCTTTCCGTCTTTTATTTCGCATACATTTGTGTCATTAATGGAAATCGTCTGATTTTCAGACAGGGAATACACACCGTATTCTTTGCCGTCAACTGTGATCCGTATGTTGTTCTGTGGCTTTTTAGAAATACTCATACCTGCCCACAGAAGAAGGGCGGCAGCGAGAATCGAGCCGATTAACAGAATTTCTTTTTTCTTCAAAAACAACTTTCCTCCATTTAAAATATCATACATTTGCAATTTTTTATCGTTCCGACTGCCGGTGGCAGGATGAAGCTATCATAACACAGAGGAGAAGGAATGGCAATGGCAGAGAAATCCTGTTTGTTTACGAAATGTTTATTGTTTTCTTGACCGGAAAGTGATAGAATATAGAATGTTGAGAGTATACTTTTGGGAGTATGCTCTCAGAACGGTAATAAGAATTTATTATACAGCAGAAGCTGTAGAGAAAATAAAAAGGAAACAGGAGTAAAATATGAACGTATTTTCAAAAGTATTCGGAACGCACAGTCAGCGTGAGGTAAAAAGAATTATGCCTCTTGTAGAGAAGACAGAAAGCCTGCGTCCGGAAATGCAGAAACTCAGCGATGAAGAATTAAAGGACAAGACAAGAGAATATAAGAAGCGTCTGGAAGAGGGAGCAACACTTGACAGCCTCCTTCCGGAAGCATTTGCAACAGTGAGAGAAGCAGCAAAGCGTGTTCTTGGAATGGAGCATTACCGCGTACAGATTATCGGCGGTATTATTCTTCATCAGGGACGTATCGCAGAGATGCGTACAGGTGAAGGTAAGACACTTGTATCTACTCTTCCTGCATACTTAAATGCACTGGAGGGGAAGGGCGTACACGTTGTAACAGTTAACGACTATCTGGCAAAACGAGATGCAGAGTGGATGGGAAAGGTTCATGAATTCCTGGGACTTACTGTTGGCGTTGTATTAAACGATATGAAGCCGGAAGAGCGCCGTGCTGCATACAACTGTGACATCACTTACGTTACAAACAACGAGCTGGGATTTGATTACCTTCGTGACAACATGGTTATTTATAAAGAACAGCTCGTACAGAGAGATCTCCACTACTGTATCATTGACGAGGTGGACTCCGTTTTAATTGACGAGGCGCGTACTCCTCTTATTATTTCAGGACAGAGCGGCAAGTCTACAAAGCTTTACGAAGTCTGCGACATTCTCGCACAGCAGCTTGAGCGCGGCGAGGCAAGCCATGAGATGACAAAGATGGCTGCGATCATGGGCGAGGAAGTTATCGAGACAGGAGACTTCGTTGTAAATGAAAAAGATAAGATCGTAAACCTGACAGAGCAGGGCGTAAAGAAGGTAGAGAAATTCTTTAATATTGAAAACCTTGCTGATCCGGAAAACCTGGAGATCCAGCACAACACCATTCTTGCTCTTCGTGCCCATAACCTGATGCACAAAGACCAGGATTACGTTGTAAAAGATGATGAAATCCTCATCGTAGACGAATTTACAGGACGTATTATGCCGGGACGCCGTTATTCTGACGGGCTTCATCAGGCAATCGAGGCGAAGGAACACGTAAAGGTAAAACGTGAGAGCAAAACTCTTGCAACCATTACATTCCAGAACTTCTTTAACAAATATGACAAAAAAGGCGGTATGACAGGTACAGCTCTCACAGAGGAAAAAGAGTTCCGTGATATTTACGGCATGGACGTTGTGGAGATTCCTACAAATAAGCCGGTTCAGCGTAAAGACCTGGATGATGCCGTATATATGACAAAGAAGGAAAAATTCAACGCAGTTGTGCGCGCAGTTGTGGAAGCACACGAGAAGAAACAGCCTGTACTGGTAGGTACGATCACAATCGAGACTTCCGAGCTGTTAAGCCGTATGCTGAAAAGAGAGGGAATCCCGCATAACGTGCTGAACGCCAAATTCCACGAACTTGAGGCGGAAATCGTTGCACAGGCAGGACAGGCAGGCGCAGTTACTATCGCAACAAACATGGCAGGCCGTGGTACGGATATTAAGCTTGATGATGTTGCCCGTGAGGCAGGCGGTCTTAAAATTATCGGTACAGAGCGTCATGAGTCAAGACGTATTGACAATCAGCTCCGCGGACGTTCCGGACGTCAGGGTGACCCGGGTGAATCCCGTTTCTACATCTCCCTTGAGGACGACCTGATGCGTCTCTTCGGTTCCGAGCGTCTTATGAAGGTCTTTACTTCTCTCGGAGTTGCAGAGAACGAGCAGATTGAACATAAAATGCTCTCCAGCGCGATCGAGAAGGCACAGGAGAAGATTGAGTTTAACAACTTCGGTATCCGTAAAAATCTTCTTGATTACGACCAGGTAAACAATGAGCAGCGTGAAATTATTTACAAGGAGCGCCGCCAGGTTCTCGACGGAGAAAATATGCGCGACGCAATCTACAAGATGATCACAGACATTGTGGACAGCACAGTAGACATGTGTTTCTCCGATGATGTGGACGCAGAAGAGTGGGATCTTGATGAGTTCAACTCCGCATTATGCCCGATCATTCCGATCGCGCCTCTTACAGAAGATAAGGTAAAAGGCAAGAGAAGAAACGAGATGAAGCATATCCTCAAAGAAGAGGCAGTAAAACTCTACGAAGCGAAAGAATCAGAGTTCCCGGAACCGGAACAGCTTCGTGAGCTTGAGCGAGTAGTCCTCTTAAAGAGTATCGACAGCAAGTGGATGGATCACATTGACGATATGGAAATTCTCCGCCAGGGAATCGGTCTTGCCGCATACGGTCAGCGTGACCCGGTTGTAGAATACAAGATGAGCGCTTACGAGATGTTTAACGGCATGATAAGCTCCATTCAGGAGGATACTGTGCGTATGCTGTATCACGTTCATGTAGAGCAGAAGATCGAGCGTGAGCAGGTGGCTAAAGTTACCGGAACAAACAAGGACGACAGCGCAGGTCCGAAGAAACCGGTACAGCGCAAAGAAGATAAGATTTATCCAAACGATCCGTGTCCATGCGGAAGCGGAAAGAAGTATAAACAGTGCTGCGGACGTAAAGCTGCAAAAGTGTGATAAAAAGGGAGTCTTCCGTTTGGGGAAGACTCTCTTTTATTCAACAGGAAATTTTGCTTCCGGAAACCGGGCATCAGACGGAAGTTCCCCGAACTGCTTTTTATAGGCGCGGATAAAGGCGGTATAATCCTTAAATCCGCTCTGGAGAGCCGCTTTTGTGACGGGAACTCCCTGAGAGATCAGGCTTCTTGCAAGAAAAAGCCGTTTGCTCACAATGTAGCTGTGCATGGTGTACCCTGTCTCTTCTTTGAATTTTCGCATCATATAATATTTGCTCAGGAAATATCTCCGGGAAAGTTCCTCAATGGACAGCTCTTTTTCAAGGTTGCGGTTGATGTACTTTAAAAGTTCCTCAATCCGGGAATCGTAAGTATAGGAGTCCTGGTCGCAGATATATTGTTTTTCCAGAAAAATCCGGTTTAAATACACCATAAATTCATAAAAGAGAGCTTTTTCCAGAATGTTATCTCCCAATTCCTGATTCTTAGATGCCCGGTAAAATTCTGACAAAACCTGTTCCAGCTTTTTCTGTATTTTGGAGGGAAGACGGACAAGATGAAAGCACCGGTCTGTTGCTTTCTGAAAACACCGGGTCAGAAGCTCTTCTTTTAAATCGTTCCGGATCCACAGAATAAACCGTTCATATGGTTCTTCAGAAGAGATTTCCGGCTTGTGGATGGCATATTTATCCACAAGAAGAATATCCCAGGGGTTGAGATAATAGGATTTTCCTTCTATATGATAGGTGGCTTTTCCGGAAAGAAAAATAATCACCTTATAAAAATCATGGTAATGATAAGTAAAATCCTGCTGCTTCTGGTCTTTTAAATAGAAAAGGCGAAATTCCTGGTCAAGATACCCTGTTTTTTCCGTTGTATCAATAGGAAACTCCATATTTGTATACCTCGTTTATTTCTTTTTTATAATTTTATCACGTTTTTTTCAAATCATCATCACATTTTCCTCACAAATTCCCGGTATAGTATAAAACAAATAAAGCGAAAGCTTTTTCATCGAATAGATTTTCATAACTTTTTTCTTTTTCATACTTTTTATACTTAGCCGGACTGCAGACAGTCCGGCCCTCCTTCTTTTTCTCCTTCTTTTCAGAGCATTTTTTGCAATATATTCCGCAGTTTATTCTATATACACAGGAAAAAAATGATGTATAATATAATAAAAGACAGGATTGTAGAAGGGAATATGAGAAACAATCCATCAGATTTTGGCAGTAAGGTGATATGTGAATACAGGAGAGGTGTAAATATGTCAGACAATATTATTATGGCGAAATATCAGGGATTGGGAAATGACTATCTGATTCTGGATGCGGTGAGAAACAGAGTACAGATTCAGGGGAAAAAAGCGGCGCTTCTCTGCCAGAGAGGATTCGGGCTTGGAGCGGACGGCGTTTTGTACGGACCTGTGCAGATAAACGGAAAAATGGGCGTTCATATTTTTAATGCGGACGGAAGCGAGTCTCCCATCAGTGGAAACGGCGTTCGTATTTTTGCAAAATATTTAATAGATCAGGGATATGTAAAGGAATCAAAGTTTGACATTGAGACAATGGCGGGAACAATCGAAGTGGAAGTGATGAACGCCAGAGCAACCGAGTTTCGTGTGAAAATGGGGAAAGCTTCTTTTATTTCCGAAGAAATTCCGGTAACAGGTGAAAAACGGGAAATTATAAATGAGACGTTTACTTTTAATGAAAAAGAGTACAAAGCAACCTGTCTTACCGTAGGAAATCCCCACTGTATTATTTTTGCAGATAAAGTAAGCAAGGAAGCCGTAAAAGAGCTGGGACCTTATGTGGAAAATGCAGATGAATTTCCAAACAGAATGAACCTTCAGCTCTGCCGCCTGATCGACAGAGGAAATCTTGATATTGAAATCTGGGAGAGAGGCTCCGGCTATACAAAAGCCTCCGGTACAGGAAGCTGTGCGGCAGCGGCGGCAGCATACCGCCTGGGGCTTGTAGAGCCCAGAATCAATGTAAATCAGCCGGGTGGCATGATCCAGATTAACATAAAAGAGGACGGAACGATTTACATGACAGGAACAGTCGGCTTTATTGCGGACATCAGCATTGCGCAGAGCTTTTTTTCCTGAGAGGTTCTGAATCAGTAAGAGCTGTCAAACGAAGAGATTAAAAAAAGGATTAAAAAACAGTTTCACATAAGTGTCTGCTGTTTTTTAATCCTTTATGTTTTGGGAATTTATTTACTTACCGGTCTTGTAGCTTCTTTCAGCCATTCTTTTTCTTCCTCATCAAGATATGGGGAGATTTTTTCGTATACATCTTTGTGGTAGCTGTTTAAAAGCTCCACGTCTTTTTCTGCCATATATTTTGTGTCAATGGCGTCTAAATCAATCGGCACGAAAGTAACAAATTCAAATTTCATAAACTGACCGTACTGATTTTTTTCTGCTTTGCGGCAGAGCATCAGGTTTTCTGTACGGATTCCGTGGCTTCCTTCAATGTAGATACCCGGCTCGTCAGAGGTTAGCATACCTTCCTCAAAAACCTCGTCTTTCACACGTTCCGGGCTGACTTTCCAGCGAACTCCGTTTGGACGCTCGTGTACATTTAAAAGATAGCCGACGCCGTGACCTGTTCCGTGGTTAAAATCAAGACCTCTTTCCCAGAATGCGCCTCTTGCAAGGTAGTCAAGGTTTACGCTGGCACAGCCGTGAAGGAATTTCGCATTGCCGAGACGGAGCGTTCCCATTGCTGTCACGGTGAAATGCTCTTTCTGCTCCTCTGTGAGAGGTCCGACAGCGATAGTTCTTGTAATATCTGTTGTTCCCTCATAATACTGTCCGCCGGAATCCACAAGATAGAAGCCTTCCGGTTTTAACTGGGCAAAGTCTTCCTCTGTCGGCTGGTAGTGGCACATAGCAGCATTGGGACCGTAAGCAGAGATGGTTTCAAAGCTTGGCTCAATGTAGCCCTCCTGCTCTTTTCGAAGGTTTTCCAGTTTCTCTGCAACAGAAAGCTCGTCCATTGGGATTTTGCCGATGTTCTTTTTCAGCCAGTAAATATATTTTGTAACAGCAACGCCGTCTTTAATGTGGGCTTTTCGGATATTTTCCATTTCTGTGGGATTTTTAATGGCTTTCATAAGAGCGGCAGGGTTTACCATGTCTATAATGGTGTTGTCGCCTGCAAGGCTCTGGAAAATCGTATAGTTTACATGACCTTTTTCCAGTAAGATCGTCTCTCCCTTGATTTCAGATACAAAATCATAGACAGAATCATAGGAATGGATTTCCATGCCAAGACCCTGGAGGTAAGATTTTACTTCCTCAGATAAGGCTTTTTCCTGGATAAAGAGATGTCCTTCTGTTTCTGTAAGTACAAGGTAGGAAAGGACAACCGGATTGCAGGGAATGTCGTTTCCGCGGATATTGAGAAGCCATACAATGTCGTCAAGAGAAGTCAGCACATGTACGGAAGCCTTGTTTTCCTTCATTTTTTCACGGATTTTGGAAAGCTTGGAGGCAGCAGACTCTCCGGCGTATTTTTCCGCAAGGATCCATACCGGTTCTGCGGAAAGCTCCGGGCGCTCACTCCAGATTTCGCCAATTAAATCGCTTCTGTATGAAAGAAATCTTTCCGGGAGTTTTTCCTCAAATGTTTCTCCCAGACTTTCATTTACAACACGTCCGTCAAAACCGAGAGTCATGCCTTCTTTTGTGTGGCTCTGCAGGTATTCTACAACAGTGGGAACGCCTTCTTCGCCCATTTTCATCAGGGTAACGCCTGTGTCTTTTAATTCCTTTGCAGCCTGTACGAAATAGCGTCCGTCTGTCCAGAGACAAGCCTCGTCCTGTGTGATAACGGCAGTTCCGGCAGAACCGGTAAAGCCGGTAATATAAGCTCTGCATTTAAAATACGGTCCTACATATTCAGATTCGTGGTAATCTGCGGTGGGTACAAGATAAGCGTCCACACCGTATTCTTTCATTTTGTCCCGAAGGGCTTGTAATCGTTCTGTTATCATAGTTTCGATTCCTCAACTTTCTTATGTTTGCTCAGAATGTCTATTCCTATTTTATCACATTGAGAAATGATGTCCAGTGGAATATTTTCAGCCTTTTGAGCCAATGGGAGCGCCTCCGCCCATTAAATTTCCGTTCTTATCATAAATACGTCCTTTGGAATCTACGTGTCCGCCCTCTGGAACTGCCCAGCTTCCGTCTTCCTCGAAGGTGTTTCCTTCCGGGTCTACAATGTGTCCATTTTTATCCCTGTGAGAACCTTCCGGCGGCTGAAAGCCCTGTCCTGTTTCCGGCAAAGATGTTTCGGTAGTTTTTGGCTGCGCAGAAGTATCATTAGTTGTGGAAGGAGAAGAGGTAAGAGAGGGTTTCTCCTGTTTGGAAGAGGGGGCGGATTCCGTCTGGCAGCCTGTAAAACTTAAAAGACAGGCAATCGCAAGTATACTGAAAAGTTTACCATATTTCATAGTGAGCCTCCTTGTATAATAGAAAACTTATAGAGTTTCTGATTTTATTTTAGCACAGAGTTATTGGAGCAGCTATTAAAGAAATCTAAATTTTTCTCTTGCAATTTTGGAAAAACAACATTATAATTTATGTAACGATATAAAAGTTATAATAACAGGAGGGCATTTATGAGCAGAAAAATCAGCATTACCACACGGAAACAGCTTGAGATTTTTATGAACGTACAGAGACAGAAATTACTGAAAACAATGGATATGGAAAAAGTTCCCATGACGCCAAAGCAGCTTTCTGTAATTCTTGAGATTTCCCCATCCTCTGTGACGTACCACTTAAAGAAACTGGAGGAACTGGGGCTGGTGGAGCTGGACCACACAGAGAGCATTCACGGCATTCAGGCAAAGTTTTACAGAAGGGTTCCGGCAGTGGTGAATCTGAAAGGGGATTTACAGGACGACCTTCACGCGGAAAAGGAGCTGATCCTGGATTACCTGATCAATGACATCTGGACAGGATTCAAGAAATATATAACAGATTTATATAAGAAGGAAAAAAATCCCCGGGAGGTAACAGGAGACTGTCTGAACGGTGTGATTTATCTGACAGATGAGGAAGCAAAAAAAGTGAAGGCGCAGATTCTTGCGTTTCAGGAGGCGCACATGAAGCCGAAGGAAGGGGCGAAGCCCTGGGATATGGCGCTGATTGCTTATCCGGGAAAGAGGACAAAAGACGAAAAGTAAAGGGGGAGTTTTATGCTGCTGTCACATAAAATACTGTTTTTTCTTAATTCCTTTTCTACAGGGATTTTAACGCCTGTTTTGACGCTCGTCCTTTGCTCGCACGGGGCAAGCCTTTCCACAGTTCCCGTTTTTCTGGGGATTTTTGCAGTTACAGTTATGGTTTTAGAGGTACCGAGCGGAGTATTTGCAGATTTAAAGGGAAGAAAAAATACATTTCTCATGTCCCATATTTTTATCTGGCTCAGTTTTTTTACGATTTTTATGGGAAATTCGCCTTTGTTTCTTGCAGTCGCAAATGTTTTTCTGGGAATGGGAAGAGCCTTTGGTTCCGGTTCTATGGAGGCTCTGGAAATTGACCAGTACATTGAGAAAAACGGAAAAACACATCTCCCCGAAATCAACAGTCTTCTTGCAAAGCTTGATAACTTCGGGCTTGCATCAGGCGCACTTCTCGGCGGGTATCTTGGATATGTGGATTCTGATTATTCCCTGAATCTTATAAGCCTTTTACTGGCAGAAGCAGTTTTAATCTTCATGGCAGTTTTCTTTGTAAAAGAAGAGAGAACAGAGAGAAAAAAGACAGAACAGAATCTTTTGACAGGATTTTCGGGAATGTTAAAAAGTATCAAAGCTTCCCGGATTTTATGCGCTGTCTGCGGCATGGCGGCAGTTCTGGGATTTCTTCTGGCGGCAGTGGAAACATACTGGCAGCCTTCCATAAAACTTTACCTTCCGGAAAATCTTACATGGCTTCTCGGAATTGTAAACTGCTCTGCCTATCTTGGAGGAAGCATTGGGAATACGGCAGGAATGAAAATTTTGTCAAAAACGGGGAACACCTTATCTGCAAAGAAAAGATTATACGCAGCGTTTCGTATTCTTCTCTGCCTTGTCCCTGTTCTTATGGCATTTTGCCGTACCTGGTACATATTTGCCATAGTTTATGCCCTTGTATATATGGTTTCCGGAATGGCGGGACTGGTGGAAAACACACTTCTTCACGAAGCGGCAGACAGCAGCTTTCGCGCTTCTATGATGTCTCTTTACTCCCTCCTTGTAAGAGGGGGAAGTATAGGCACATCCCTTTTGTGCGGTGTCCTCCTTCAGAGCGGAAATCTGAACCTTGTATGGATATTTGTCCCCCTTGCAGCACTTGGAGCTACCGCGCTGATGATTTTGTTTGTAATTCCCCGGAAGATATGATATTGTATACAGTGAGTATTTGTCTTTTTGCCAGAATCAGAGTGTTAAGTATCTGAAAATTATCTGCGGCAAAAGGGATATGGTCTGCGAAGCCTTAGACATAATTTTTGAAATTTTGCGAGCATAGCCGGACAGAAATCAACTGTCTGAGCGAAGCGAGTTTTGATTTCTGTCTGGAAAAGGCGGCGGAGCAAAATGAGAAAATTGTCTGGCTGAACAGACCATATCCCTCGGACGCAGAAACATTTCAGACCTTTAACACCCTGATTCTGCAGGACAACAAAAACGAAAATCTGAAAATAAAGAAAGAGGGTGAAGCTGTGGTTGAGTTAGATCAGTTCAAAAGCGTTCTTGCAACATACACAGAACCATTGGCGGAGGTGAAAGACTCCCTTGACCTGGCTAACAAGGAGCAGCGGGTTGAAGAGCTGGAGCGCGAGATGGAGGCTCCGGATTTCTGGGACAATGCAGAAGTTTCCCAGAAAAAAATGAAGGAATTAAAAGGATTAAAAGATGACATGGAAACATATCAGAATCTTGTGACACAGATGGAAGATATGGAAACCATGATTGAGATGGGATATGAGGAAAATGATCCGGAGCTGATTCCGGAAATCCAGGAAATGCTGGATCAGTTCCAGACAGATTTTGACAATATTCGTGTAAAAACACTTCTCTCAGGAGAATACGACAGCGAAAATGCCATTATCAAACTGAATGCGGGAGCAGGCGGAACGGAAGCCTGCGACTGGTGCGGTATGCTTTACCGTATGTACAGCCGCTGGGCAGACAGAAAAGGATTCAGCATGGAAGTTCTTGACTATCTGGACGGAGACGAGGCAGGCGTCAAATCTGTTACATTCCAGGTAAACGGAGAAAATGCCTACGGATATTTAAAATCAGAAAAAGGCGTACACCGTCTCGTTCGAATTTCCCCGTTTAATGCGGCGGGAAAAAGACAGACTTCCTTTGTATCCTGCGACGTTATGCCGGATATAGAGAAAGACCTTGATGTGGAAATTAATGACGAGGATATTCGTATCGATACGTACCGAAGCAGCGGCGCCGGCGGACAGCACATCAACAAAACATCTTCTGCGATCCGTATTACACATTTCCCTACAGGAATCGTAGTACAGTGTCAGAATGAGCGTTCCCAGCATATGAACAAAGATAAGGCAATGCAGATGTTAAAGGCAAAGCTGTATCTTTTAAAACAGCAGGAGGCTGAGGAGAAGCTTTCCGGAATCCGGGGCGAGGTAACAGATATTGGCTGGGGAAATCAGATCCGGTCCTATGTCATGCAGCCATATACAATGGTAAAAGACCACCGCACAAACGAAGAAACAGGAAACGTAGATGCAGTGATGGACGGAAGTATTGATATTTTTATTAATGCGTATCTGAAATGGATTGCACTTTCTAAAAAGACAGAGTAAAAAAACTTGCGAAAGTTGTTTTTCTGTGATAACATATCTCTCATAGAAAAACAAATGTCTTTACTTAACGGACGGAGAGGAAACCATGGAGAAACAGGGCGAGAAGAAAAAGTATTATGTAGTGAAAGAACGGGCAGTGCCGGAGGTGCTTTTAAAGGTGGTAGAAGCGAAGAAGCTTCTCGATTCCGGAAAAGTCCAGACGGTACAGGAAGCCGCAGAAAAAATGGACATCAGCAGAAGTTCCTTCTATAAATATAAGGATGATATTTTTCCTTTCCATGAGGAGGCAAGGGGAAAGACGATTACCTTTATTATTCAGATGGACGATGAGCCGGGACTTTTGTCAGTGGTGCTTGGGGCAATCGCGCGTTTTCATGGAAATATTCTTACTATTCATCAAAGTATCCCGATCAACGGAGTGGCAACGCTTACTTTGAGTGTGGATATTCTTCCGGGAGAGGGAGACATAGAAGCTATGGTAGAAGAAATTGAAGAAAGCGATGGCATTCATTATCTGAAAATATTAGGCAGGGAGTAGAAGATATGGTAAATATTGCAGTATTAGGCTATGGTACAGTAGGAAGCGGAGTGGTAGAAGTAATCCGCACAAACCATGAAAGCATCAACAAACGGGCGGAAGAGGAGATCAATATCAAATATGTTCTGGACCGCCGTGATTTTCCGGGAGATCCGGTTGAGGACGTTCTTGTTCACGATTATGAGGTCATTGTAAATGATCCGGAAGTCGATATTGTAGTGGAAGTTATGGGAGGAATCGAGCCTGCGTATACTTTTGTAAAGCGCGCTCTGGAAGCAGGAAAAAGCGTATGTACCTCCAATAAAGCGCTTGTTGCAAAACATGGTCCTGAGCTTGTGCAGATGGCAAAAGAGAGAAGTATTAATTTCCTTTTTGAAGCGAGCTGCGGAGGCGGAATCCCCATTATCCGCGCGCTGAATAAATCTCTTACAGCAGACGAAATTGATGAGATCACAGGAATTTTAAATGGAACAACAAACTATATGCTGGATAAAATGAGCACAGAAGGAAGCGATTTCAGCGCAGTGTTAAAAGAAGCGCAGGAACTGGGATATGCGGAGGCAGACCCGACGGCAGATGTGGAAGGTCACGACGCAGGGCGCAAAATCGCAATCCTTTCCTCTCTTGCATATGGTAAATTTGTAAATTACGAAGACGTTTATATGGAAGGAATCACAAACATCACCCAGGAGGATATGGAATACGCCAGAACTCTTGGTATGAATATCAAGCTGCTTGCAACAAGCAGGAAGGTGGGAGATTCCTACTATGCTATGGTAGCGCCTTTTATGGTGGGCAAATCAAGCCCGCTTCACAGCATAGACGGCGTATTTAACGCTGTTTTTGTACATGGAAATATGCTGGGAGACGCTATGTTCTACGGAAGCGGAGCAGGTAAGCTTCCAACTGCAAGCGCAGTTGTGGCAGACGTTGTGGACGAGGCAAAGCATCTTCACAGAAATATTATGACAAACTGGACAAATGAGCCCCTTCCGCTTACTCCTCTTGACGATGTGGAGGGAAGATTTTTTATCCGTGTAAAAGACGTGGCAGTAGAGGAACTGGAAGAGGCATTCGGACAGGTACAGACTGTGGAGACAGACGCACTTCCGGAAGAGATGGGCGTGATGACTTCTTCTATTACACAGGGCGCATATAAGGCAGGAGCAGAGAAACTGGGAGAACGTGTGATTTCCATGATTCGTGTAAAGGACTGATATAAATGAAATATGTGGTGATTTTGGGAGATGGAATGGCAGACTGGGAAATAGAGGAGCTTGGCGGAAAAACGCCCCTCTCTTATGCAGATACTCCGACGATGGACGCTCTGGCGGCGTCATCGCAGATAGGCATGGTAAAAACCATACCGGACGGAATGGCTCCGGGAAGCGATACGGCAAATTTATCTGTTATGGGATACGATCCGAAAAGATATTATACAGGGCGTTCTCCTCTTGAGGCGCTCAGTATAGGGGTACCCATGAAGGATACAGATGTGGTGTACAGATGTAATCTTGTTACCCTGTCGGAAGAGGGTAAGCCTTATGAAGAACAGAAGATGCTGGATCACAGCTCCGATGAAATCGGGACAGAAGACGCAGGCATTCTTTTAAAGGCAGTATCAGACGCGTTGGTGGAAAAGGGATATTCCTTTTACCGCGGAACAAGCTACCGCCACTGTATGGTGTGGGAAGAGGGGAAAATATGCGATCTGACGCCCCCTCACGACATTCTCACAAAAACAGTGAAAGAGTATCTTCCAGAAGATGAGATACTTTTAAAAATGCAGAAGGAAAGCTATGAGATTTTGAAAAATCACCCCATAAATCTGAAAAGAAAGAAACAGGGACTCCACCCGGCAAACAGCTTCTGGTTCTGGGGAGCGGGAACAAAGCCGGCTCTTGATTCTTTCGAAAAAATATACAACAAAAAAGGCGTGATGATTTCCGCAGTTGACCTTTTAAAAGGAATCGCGGCAGGGGCAGAAATGGACAGAGTGGAAGTAGAGGGCACTACAGGCGGACTTCACACAAATTACGAAGGAAAAGCAGAAGCCTGCGTAAAAGCCCTCACAGAAGACGGCTATGATTTTGCCTATGTTCACGTGGAAGCTCCCGATGAAATGGGACATCAGGGAAGTACAGAGAAAAAAATACAGGCGATTGAATATCTGGATAAACGTCTTATCCGTATTATAAAAGAGGGACTGGATAGTTCGGGAGAAGAGTATCGGATGCTGATCCTTCCGGATCATCCCACTCCTCTGAAAGTCCGCACCCATGTGGCAGAACCGGTGCCATATCTGCTCTACGACAGCAGAAAGCCGGAAAACCACACATGGCATTATAATGAAAAAGAAGCAATGGAAAGCGGTGCGCCTCTTATAAACGGCTGGGATATAATGGAGCGCCTGTTTGAGATGGGAGAAAAATATGTTAATCGTTAAGAAGTTCGGCGGTACATCTGTGGCAAATAAAGAGAGGATCTTTAATGTTGCCAGCAGATGTATCGAGGATTATAAAAAAGGACACGATGTGGTAGTGGTTCTTTCCGCTATGGGAAAATATACAGATGAACTGATCCATATGGCAAAGGATATTAATGACAAGCCGCCGAAACGAGAGATGGATATGCTCTTTACAATAGGAGAGCAGATGTCCGTATCTCTTATGGCAATGGCAATGAACAGTCTGGACGTTCCGGCAGTATCCTTAAATGCGTTTCAGGTAAGTATGCACACCACAAGCGTACATGGAAACGCAAGACTGAAACGAATTGATACCGAGAGGATCAAAAGAGAACTGGACAGCCGTAAAATCGTAATTGTAACAGGATTCCAGGGAGTCAATAAGTACGATGATTATACAACGCTTGGAAGAGGAGGCTCCGATACAACAGCCGTTGCCCTCGCAGCAGCTCTTCACGCGGATGCCTGCGAGATTTATACAGACGTGGACGGCGTTTATACAGCAGACCCCAGAAAGGTTCCGAAAGCCCGGAAGCTGAAGGAAATTACATACGATGAAATGCTGGATCTGGCAACTCTGGGCGCAGGAGTTCTTCATAACCGTTCCGTGGAAATGGCGAAGAAATACGGCGTACCTCTTGTTGTGCGCTCCAGTCTGAATAACAGTGAGGGAACGGTAGTAAAGGAGGAAGTAACAGTGGAAAGAATGCTGATTAGCGGAGTGGCGCTTGATACAGAGGCAGTGAGAATTGCAGTGATCGGACTGAGAGATGAGCCGGGTGTGGCATTCCGTCTTTTTGATACACTTGCAAAGAAAAATATTAATGTAGACGTAATTCTCCAGTCCATCGGACGCGCGGGAACAAAGGATATTTCCTTTACAGTAGACGGAAGCGACCTTGACGAGGCAGTGTCCGTTCTGGAAGAAAACCAGGCGCGTCTTGGATATAAAGAGCTTCATTCCGAGCGAAATATCGCAAAGCTCTCTATTGTAGGAGCCGGAATGATGAGCAATCCGGGAGTTGCTGCAAAGATGTTTGAAAGTCTTTATAATGAAGGCGTGAACATCAACATGATTTCTACATCAGAAATCCGTGTAACCGTTTTGATTAATGAAAAAGAAGGCATAAGAGCAATGAACGCAGTACATGACGCCTTCGACTTGGCAGATTAAGCAGGTGAAATGTTATGTATGGAAACAGAAAAATCTGGAAGCTGAGCGCAAGGCGCGCGCTTTCCGGCAGATGGGGAACTCTGATCGTAGCGCAGGTTATTGTTTCCGCAATTAATCTTGTAGCAGGAAACCTTACCATGATGCTTTTTCCGGGATACGATGGACTGTCACTGATTTTAAGCCAGGTATTTTCTTTCCTTGTGAGCCTTGTAATGTGCATCTTTACAGCAGGTCTTTATTATATGTATCTGAATGTGGCAAGAGGAAAGGAATATTCCTACAAGAATCTGATTTATTTTTTCAAAAACCAGCCGGATAAGATAATTGTAGCTTCTTTTGTTATGGCTGCTATTGCCTGGCTCACTGCGCTTCCGGCGGGATATTATATATATGTAACAGATCCCGGAACAACGCTGGAGCAGCAGATGGCTGTTATGCAGACGTACCTTATGATCTCTCTGGGAGGAATCATTTTAAATATGCTTCTTACTGTGCCCCTTACACTTACATATTTCATTCTTGCAGATGAAAATGTGGGAGGACTGGAAGCGCTCAAAAGAAGTATGCAGCTTATGAGGGGTAATATCGGAAAATATATTCTTCTTCAGTTGAGCTTTTTACCCTGGTATTTTCTCTGTCTTTTTACAATGGGAATCGGCATAATATTTTTAATGCCGTATATACAGATGACAGGCATTATGTTTTACCGTGATATAAAAGGAGAAATTTACAGACAGGAGCCTCAGGCTGCGACAGCAGATAGGGAAGAAAAAGAGCAGGACGATTATAATTCAGAAGCATAAGAAATAAAAGAACCTTCAAAGTTTCGTACCACAGCAGGGTGGGCGAAGCGGCGAAGGTTCTTTTTATATGGAGTGTTTATAATGGCTGCAGACCGGGATCTTCATATTCATAGGGAGCAGGCTCTTCATAGCCATAAGGAAAATCATACTCATATGGAGTTTCAGGCGGGAGGTCGTATGGGGCATAATCCGGCATATCGTACGGTTCTTCTTCAGGAATTTCTTCATAAGGAAGTGTCTGGTACGGTTCTTCTTCAGGAATTTCTTCTATATAGGGAACTTCTTCCTGGAAGAAATCACTTGTATTAAATGCCTGGTATGTAAAAACTCCGAGAATTAAGGGGACAATAATCCCTAAAACGATTCCCACAACAGAAAAAATAAGACCGATTTTTGCAGTGATCTCCATAGGAGCCCTGCGCTTTTGTAAAGTGTCTCTGGAAATATATATCTGCCTTGAAGAAAGGGCGCATACAATTCCAATACAGGCAAGAAGAATGCCGACGAAAAATACTGAGGAAAGCAGGACAGAGAGAATGCCAAGGATCAGCGCTGCGATTGCTTTTCCGCTTACAGGCCGGGGATTTCGTCCGGAGCCGGAAGAACGGGAATTGTGATATTCTGTGTGCATAGAAACCTCCTTTGTGTAAAAACAGGTATTGAAAACCTGCTCTCGTAAAACCGAGACGATTCTGATAGTTGGTGTTTTTATTATAACATCTTGAAGAAAGAGCCGCAAGAAAGTTAAATATAAATATTGACATGGATAATATATGATGATATGTTAATGGTAAGAAACAGTAAAGAGGAAAGGCAGGATTCTTCAACTGGAAAAGAAGGGAGGGAATGGAATGTCTAAAAAATGTGCAGAGCGTCTTACTGATCTGGAAGTGCAGATTATGAAAGTTTTGTGGGATTCAGAAAGAGCCATGACAAACAGTGAGATCGCAGAGGAACTGAAAGAAGAAACAGATCTGAGTTTGGCTTCTGTGGCGCAGCTTGTAAAGCGCCTTCTTCAGAAAGGTGTGCTGGAGGTGTGCGAGCATGTGCCAGTTGCTAATGTGTATGCAAGAACTTTCAGACCGAAACTTACAAGAGAGGAGTTTATCGCGGGAGAACTTCGCTATATTCAGAAAGCAACTTCATCAGATCAGAAGAAAGGTCTGAAGGGGATTTTTGCAGCTCTTTTCATGGTAGAAAAAGAAAACGGTGTGAACAGACAGGAACTTGAGGCTATCGAACATTTCATACAGAAGAAAAAAGAAGAAATGAAGGACGGAGAGTAGGAGATGGATATATCAATTTCCTCTATAGTAACAACTTCTATTACAGGTTCGCTTCTCTTGCTGCTTTTCTGTATTATAATGGGCAGCAGAACAGTGATCAGTAAAGTGGGACCTGGTTTTGTAGTGATGATCTGGCTGATAGCTTCTGTAAGAATGTTTTTTCCGATAGAGTGGGGATACACCTACAGTTTTTATTTTGAAAGAGTATTTACCGTAATCCGGGAATTTTTTACTTATGAAATTTTCAAAGGAGAACAGAGCATAGCAGTCTGGCAGATTTTTTTGGCAATCTGGATTCTTGGGATTATTATTTTGGGATTTTACAAAATAAAGGATTATAAAAGAACTCTCAGAATGCTTCGTATACTTCCGAAAATTCCGCTCAAATGTCTTAATGCAGTATGGGAAGAAGATTTCATTAAAAAATATCCGGAAGTACAGGAGTTAAAATTTGTAAAATTTGACCATACGGTAAGTCCGTTTCTTGCAGGACTCAGACAGACGCTTATAGTTATGCCAAACAGAGAGTTTACAGACCAGGAGCTTCGCTGCATTGTCGGGCATGAGGTTTTGCATTATAGAAACCATGATATTTTCTGGAAAATATTTACAGAGGCGTTTTGTACGGTATTCTGGTGGAATCCTGTTTTCCTGTTTATGAAAAAACGGTTGTTTCACATGATAGAAATTAAAAATGACAGGAAATTAACAGAAGCGATGACTGTAAAAGAAAAGTCAGAATATCTGGACTGTCTTCTGGAGATTGTAAAAGACTCATGCGGAAATTCATTTACGGGAACAGTGGGATTTTCAAAGACAGACAAAAAGATATTGCGGCAGAGAGTGGAATTGATCGTCTCGCCCGGTAAAATCAGCAAAGGCTGTCAGGTTGTGACGGGAATTGTAGTGGCTGTATTATTATTTCTGTCTACGGCGGTTGTGTTTGAACCGACGTATCCGGTTCCGGATACACCGGGAAGCGGTCTGGAATTAACAGAGGATACGGGTTATCTTATAGAAAACGGAAAGGTGTATGACGTATATATTTTAGGACAGTATATATATACAACAGAAGAAAATGAGAATATGCATCCGTATCGTGGCTTAGAAAAATATAAAACAGTAGAAGAAGCACGGGAAAAGGAAAGAGAACAATATGAAAAATATGAAAAATATGAGAATAGGTTTTATAATACTATTTAGTAGCATTGCTATTATTGCGGTATCACCATGTACGGTTGTTGCAGAGATGGAACATGTAAATAAAATAGAAAAAGTAAATTTCAATTTTGTTAGAGCTGCAGATACTGTATGGAAGATTAAAATGATAAATGGAAAAGTATATAAGCGTTTGTGGGACGAAACAAATCAAAAATGGCTTACAGACTGGATTTTAGTAGGTTGAGCGAGATGAAGGGACTGCCGGAAGGCGGTCTCTTTTCATATTTAAAATGGGGATTTTAGAGTAGCGAAAATTATAACGACCATAGGCGTATGACAAAAGAAATAAATAAATTTAATACGAATATAAATATTGACATCAATAAAGAAAGATGTTATTATTCAATTACCAAATAAATTAACAGGAAGGAGGAGAGTCCAATGCACAGAAAATGGTTCGTGAAAATGTATGGCGATGACAAATGATTTCAAGGAGGAAATGAGTATATGAAAAAAAGAACATTTATAAGCCTGATTTTAGCAGCGTTATTGGCAATAGCAAGTGTATTTCCTGTTTCAGCAGTAGCCCTTACAGATAGAGATAAGAAAGTTTCAACAGAAAACAATATGAAATTAAAAGCAGAACAAGAAGATGAAACAAGAGTTCAGCAGATTTTACGTTCAAATTATCTGTGCGATTATTGCTATGGTTCAGCGACAGCTACTTGTAATGGAGAAAGAACAAAAGGTGATACCCGTTATCATGGGAAAAATTGTGGATATACAACATATTATTCTACTGTACGCGTGAAATGTGATTTTTGTTCCAGGAGTTATACACTGCAAAATAGCAGGCATGCCTGTTTACAGACACATACAGCATGTGGTGCCGGTTCTGTAAATGTTTGCCCATTTAGGTAGGAGGGAAGACGATGAGAGGAAAAATCAGAAATAAGACAAATGTGATATTAGCTTTAGTTGCAGTTATGGTTATGGGGTTTGCAGGAAGTACGTGTACAGAAGTAAAGGCAGATGTTATACAGCCGCGAGGAAACTGCATATATTGTAACAAGCTGACATTTGTACAATGTCTCAAGCAAAATACATACAGCTATACTACCAGCTGTAATAAATCTTCTTCCTGTAAAGTGAAGGTTTATAAATCAAGATCAGCAGAAATATGTCAGGGGTGTGGAAGATATGTAGCTTATTATGGACAGCATGAATGTGCAGAATCTCATTCGAGTTGTGGCAAGGGATATGTAAGTATCTGTACACAGGGATATTGGCCAACAATTATTTCGGAAAATATAGAAAATATTTCTGGATATAATGAAAAAATTTCTATATTAAATAAAATATCTTGATATAATACGAGATAGCGTTGACAAAACGAATTTTCTGCGTTAAATAGTTTAAATTACAAAATAATTATATGATTGTATAATTAATATCAGTATAATATAAATTGTATAATTAATATCAGTATAATATAATCAAAATATCTAAAAATCCAGTAAATAATACTGTTCATTTCGGCATATTTGCCAATGCAAAGGAGGCGTGGAAAATGAGAAAGAAGAGTGTATCCCGCATATGTCTCTCCCTTTTGATGGGAGCAAGCATCTGCATGAGCAGCGTAAGCGTGGTGTTTGCAGCAGAGGAGACAGAAAATGCACCTGAAGCGGAAGTATCCGCAGAAACAGAGGCATCTGAGAGTACGGAGGGCGAAAGGCTTGTAGATTTAGACTTAACAGCTTTCTGTACAGATGGAGAATATCGTTACAAAGGAATCCCGTGGCTTGCTTCTCTGGAAGAAGCAGAGGAGACTCTGGGTGTATCTCTTGAACCAATGATGGAAGGAATGAATACACAAATGGGTTCTTTCGTTGCTCCGACAGAGTTTCGGGGAGAATCCGGGTATATTGGTCTGGGACTTTTGAATGACGGGGTAACTGATATTTCCTTCTGGTTTGGTACAGATTCCAATAATAAGGATAAATACGATGGGGATTTGACAGAACTTTCTGACTACGTCCTGGAGCAGTTTACAGAATTATATGGAGAGCCGGATGAAGTAACAGACAAAGAACAGGAGTATGGAGACGCATTTAAGGGGTATCAGTGGCAGGAAATAAAAGACGGAGATGTAAAGACGGCTCTTAGTATTCAGTGTATGTATGAGCCTTCCGGTGGAAGAATGTACAGTCTTGCAGTTGGGGCAGATAGCAGGGAAGCTATGATACAGGTTAAGAAAGAAATAGGAGAAATCCCGGAAGATTTTGAGGCGGAGACAACAGAAACTTCAGAAGAAGCGGAAATTCCTGCAGAGAAAACAGAATAGAGCGTGAAGAGAAATGACTGTTTATATAGCGGATTCTCGAGATATGACCGGATAAATACAAAGAAAACGGGACAGAAAGAAGATTTCTGTCCTGCTTTTCTTTGTATAAGGAGAAATTTTCGGAAAATACATGTTACACAAATGTTTTTCCATATTGGTATAATGCGATCAAAGAAACGAAGGAGGAATGCCTGTGAGGAGAAAGATAAAATTTTTTTCGGTTTTATTACTGACAATATCGCTGTTTTCGGGATGCAGTACATCTTCTGCTGATGTTACTCCAAAGGAAAATGTAGAATTTCCTTCCACATATGAGAAAGAAATAGAACGTGTAACATTCCATACTCAGTTAGTTGTCCCGGAAGAGTTTGATCAGGATATGCTGATGAAGACAACTGCCAGAAAAAAGATTCCGGATATGGATAAGGTAAAAAAGCATTTTACGGAGAAAATTCAGGGACAGACGGTAAAAGAAAAATTTGATGATCCGCCGGAGAAAAAAGGAGATCCGCCTTATTACCATATTTTGACAGAAGAGGGGACAAGCTTTAGTGTTACTGACGGCATTCAGTTTACTACCGGAAACGGGCATTTCTTTAATGGGGTTCTATTGTATGATGATAATGGGAATCTTCCGGAGGAATATAGCGAAGCGAGAGAAGTTCCCGGGTTTTCAGAAGATAAAGCGTGGAAAATAGTGGAAGAGGAATTATCTGCCATAGGATATGAAATAGAGGGAGAACGAAGAAGTATCGCCCTTCCTCATACTTTTTCAGAAGAGAAAGAATACTGGCTGTCTCAGAACGGAGAAAATGATGGGACGGCTTATAAAGGAGAATGGACGGAAGAAGATGACGGCTGGTATTTTTTTATGCGCCAGAACTTACAGGGGCTTCCTGTTTATTCGCAATATGTATACCTTGATAATACAGATATTGATACGCCCTTGCGTTTTCTTTGCTCCCGAAGAGGCGTGGAAGAAATGTATATAGATTATTATTTTGATTTTCAGGAGGGGGAGGAACGTACATACCTTTTACCTTTTGAAAAAATTGCAGAAGTGGTGGCAGAGAGGAATAATGAGCTTTTGACAGAGAGTGAGTATGAAGTGTCAAAAGCTGTTTTGTGCCAGTTTGTGCCGCAGAAAGACAAAGATTATAAAGTAACTCCGGCGTGGATTATTGATGTTATCGAGACAAATGAGGAAGGAGTATATCCCTTTACCATGATTGTAAATGCAGTGACAGGAGAAGAGATTATACGATGAAATCGCACTATCTGAAAATGGATTTTTATAGATGCTTTTTTTCAGCGCAGATGATTCTTGCAGTTCTTGGCGTCTGTGCCGTTCATATTTTGATTCCGCAGCAGTTTATAGAACCGAGGGTTTCTGTTTTGAGAAGCTTTAATGTTGCGTGGTCAAGCAATGCTATGGTTCTGGCATATATTTTTACAACTTTTGCTTATGGGCAGAGTTTTTGTGAAGATATGGAGCAGGGATATTATAAGTATGGAGTAATACGGGGAAAACAGGCGAGATATGCCATGTCAAAGTGTATCGTGATTATTTTTTCGGCAATCTTTACTATGGCAGCAGGACGTTTTTTATTTGTTGTGGGAATGCGTCTTTTTTATCCGTGGGAAGCGCCTTTTGATCTTGGGGAAGTGGAACTTCTTATGGAACTTGGCTGTTTTTCCGGACTGCTGAAAGAAGGGCATTATCTTATTTATGTGCTGATTCATGGAATATGGCAGGGAATCTGGGCTGCAGTTCTGGCGCTTTTTTCAGCTTATATTTCTTTTTATACAGCAAACAGACTTCTTGTACTGGCGTTTCCGGTTATGCTCCATCACCTTCTCAGGAGAGTGTCGCATTTATGGAATGACGATTGGGTAAAGTTTGATCCGGATCACATTTTTCTTATTAATTATAATGCGTGGGGAAATGAGAGAACTTCTTTAGCTGCAGGAGACGTATCGGGACTTTTTCTGTGTTTGCTGCTGTTCTGGCTTATATGTCGGAAATTTAAAAGGAGGGCTGAAAATGGGTAAATATATCTGGAATCTTTATGTGAATCGGTTTTATGGAAAAAGAAATCTGGTTTTATTTGTCATTTTATGGATTGCCTTTGATTCTTTTTATGCAGAAATAGATTACGCCTGTAAGGTTCTGGATTACCCCTGCTCTTTCTGGTATTTTCTAAATGTTATGACGAATCATTTTATGTGCGGAGCAATAGGACTTTCCGCAGTTTATCTTTTTTCAAATGCCCCGTATTTAAACAGGAACGGTATGTATCAGATGATACGACAGGGGAAATACAAATGGTTGCTGTCGCAGCTTGGAAGTATCATTCTGAGCGGTTTTTCTTTTACAGCGGTTTTGTTTTTTACAGGCTGGATTCGTATGCTGCCGCATATGGACTGGACATTATCCTGGGGAAGAATGATGAAAACACTGGCTGTTACGAATGCCGCTTCCCAGTTGAATGTAACATTTGTACTGAAACCTTCCTTTATGCAAAGTATGGAGGCATGGCAGGCGGGACTTTTGGCTTTTATGCTGGACAGTTTCGTATTTATTTTGATTGGTTTTTTGCTTCTTGCCATAGGGCTGCTGTTTAACCGCATGGCAGCCCTTATTTTTACAGGGATACTGGCGATCGTTCCTTTTGTGGCAAATTCATGGAACCTGTCACGACATCTTATGATAAATTTATTTTCTCCTGTTTCATGGCTGCAGACAGGGTTGTTTTACACAGAAAATACGATGTATGCGGAAATGCCGCCTGTACTGTGGATTTGGGGAATGCTGTCAGTCTATCTTGCGCTGGCGGTCTTTTTGGCATTGTTGGGGGTAAAAAGAAATCATTTTCAATGGAATGGGGAAGAAGAATGAGAACAGATATAATAAGAGCAGAAAATTTATCTAAAACATTTTCCGGCAGAAGCGTTTTAGATAAGGTAAGTTTTTCCTGTAAAGAAGGGGAAATCATAGGATTTGTAGGATATAATGGCTGTGGAAAAAGTGTACTTTTTAAATGTATCTGCGGATTTCTGAAGCCGGACAGTGGGGAAATCCATATCAGTCTTCCAGATGGTAAAAAGAATATTTGCGGAAACGCGGGAATTATCATTGAAGAACCTGCCTTTCTTCGAAACAAAAGCGGAATGAAAAATCTGGAGTTTCTCTATGGCATTAGAAATAAGAGCAACAGGAAATACCTGGAAGAAGTCATGAGAAAAGTCGGGCTGGAGCCGAATAACCGAAAATCCGTGGGACATTATTCTCTGGGAATACGCCAGAGACTTGCCATTGCTCAGGCGATTATGGAAAATCCACCAATTTTGATTTTAGATGAACCGATGAATGGACTGGATAAACGGGGCGTAGAAGAAATGCGAAGCCTTTTTCTGAAATTAAAAGAAGAAGGAAAAGCTATACTGATGGCAAGTCACAATAAAGAAGATATTTCAGTTCTTTGTGACAGAGTATATGAAATTGACGATGGAAAATTAAATGAGATTGAAAATATTTGATACATATAAAATAAAATAATAAAATTTAGAATCATATTAGATAAAACATAAAAATTCAGATAATAATATTGATATTTATAATAAGATATGATATAATTAAAAAACTTAAAACACACGGAATATCACCGTTTATTTCGGCATATTTGCCGGTGAAAAGGAGGCGTGAAAAATGAAAAATAAGCGTGTATCTTGCATATGTCTCTCTCTTTTAATGGGAGCAAGTATCTGCATGAGCGGCACAGGTATGGTGTTTGCAGCAGAAGAGACAGAAAATGCAGCAGAAGCGGAAGCATCTGAGAGCACAGACGAAGGACTTGTAGATTTAACAGCTTTCTGTACAGACGGAGAATACTGTTATAAGGGAATCCCGTGGCTTGCTTCTCTGGAAGAAGCAGAGGAGACTCTGGGTGTATCTCTTGAACCAATGATGGAAGGAATGAATACACAAATGGGTTCTTTCGTTGCTCCGACAGAGTTTCGGGGAGAATCCGGGTATATTGGTCTGGGACTTTTGAATGACGGGGTAACTGATATTTCCTTCTGGTTTGGTACAGATTCCAATAATAAGGATAAATACGATGGGGATTTGACAGAACTTTCTGACTACGTCCTGGAGCAGTTTACAGAATTATATGGAGAGCCGGATGAAGTAACAGACAAAGAACAGGAGTATGGAGACGCATTTAAGGGGTATCAGTGGCAGGAAATAAAAGACGGAGATGTAAAGACGGCTCTTAGTATTCAGTGTATGTATGAGCCTTCCGGTGGAAGAATGTACAGTCTTGCAGTTGGGGCAGATAGCAGGGAAGCTATGATACAGGTTAAGAAAGAAATAGGAGAAATCCCGGAAGATTTTGAGGCGGAGACAACAGAAACTCCAGAAGAAACAGAAGTTTCGGAAGAGGGAACAGAATAGGAGATTTGCCTATGAAAAAAGAAACGTTTTACTGGAAAATAGCCGGACTGTTGGAAGTCCTTCCCATAATCATAACAGGATATATTAATGTGCTTATTTCCACATGGAGAAAAGCCAAAGGCATAACGGATTATATGAGCCACAGCATGAAAAATACCCAACTGTTTGCTACGACGCTTCTGGTATTGCTGCATATTGTTATCCTGTACGTGCTGAAAAAGTCAAAGCTGTCGGAACATATTCTGACAGAAAAAGAAAAAAGCATGGGAATCGGAACGAGGATTTTGTGGATTCTTAGCGCTGGGTTTTATGTGATGGTATATTGGAGTATTCTCTGGTACAGATAGGGAAACAGAGATTACACAAGCAGATGTGTGAACGGTTATAATATCAATAACAGATGATGGGACAGAAGTAACTGAAAATCGGAAGCTAAAAGGAGGTAAAAATGAAAAAACGCTTGCTGTTAATTGTAACCTGTCTCTGCTGTGCATGTTCCATTTCTGTGTGGGCAGAAGCAGAGACGCCAACAGACATTACAGAAAGTGAAAGTCCTGAAAACGTAGAGAAAATGAATGAGATCGTGAATATCTATAATCGTTTGTATTTTGAAAGTTATACAGAAGATGAATTGAAAAATCAGGAGGATTTTCAGAAAAGCGTTCATTTGCTGAATGAACTTTATTTTGAGTATGGCTCTCTGGAGAAAATCCCGATCTTGCCTTTTGATGCAGCAGAACCAAGAGAGGGAGATAAACTCTTTGTTGATGTAGCTGCTGTAATTGAAGGAGAAAACGGAGAGACAGTTTTTGTAGAAGATTATAATAATGAAGAACTTCTGAAAAACTGTTTGACTTCTTTGGGATATTTCACTCAGGAGAGTGATGAGCTGGCAGAGTCTTTGAAAGAGTTTCAAACAAAAGAGGGATTGGAAGCAGATGGTATTGCAGACGGGGAAGTATGGCGGAAAATTGATGTGTTGATGCAGTAAAATAAAAAATGTAAAGAAAAAAGGGACAGAAAATACTTTCTGTTCCTTTTTTCTATAAGGTTACAGACCGGAGAGGCAGCTTCTTTTTCTTGACAAATTCTTTCTCCATTGTTAAGGTATACTAGATAAAAACTCTGTGAAAACAGGTAGAGGAGACAGAAATATATGGATATTATTCAGGTAATTACACAGGAACTTCATGTAGAAAAATGGCAGGTGGAGGCAGCAGTCAAGTTAATTGACGAGGGCAATACCATTCCTTTTATTTCCCGATACAGAAAAGAAGCAACAGGCGCTTTAAATGACGAACAGCTTCGTTCTCTTCATGAGCGTCTCACATATCTTCGCAATCTGGAAGACAAAAAAGCGCAGGTAATGGGAAGCATTGCTGACCAGGGCAAGCTTACGGAAGAACTGAAAAAACAGATCCAGGAAGCACAGACGCTTGTGGTAGTGGAGGATTTATACCGTCCTTACCGCCCGAAACGCCGTACACGTGCGATTATTGCAAAGGAAAAAGGTCTGGAGCCTCTTGCAAATATTTTTTCTCTGCAGATGACAGATAAGACGCCGGAGCAGGAAGCAGAAGCGTTTATTTCTGAGGAAAAAGAAGTGCGCACTGTCCAGGAGGCGATTAACGGTGCAATGGATATTCTGGCAGAGCGCATTTCCGATGAGGCAGATTACCGTATTTACATTCGAAATCTTACTGCAAAAAAAGGAACGGTTGTCTCATCGGCAAAGGATAAAGAAGCACAGTCCGTTTATGAGATGTACTATGAGTTTGAGGAACCGGTGAAAAAACTGGCAGGTCATCGTGTTCTGGCTCTTAACCGCGGGGAAAAAGAAAAGATTCTCACAGTAAAAATTTCCGCTCCTGAGGAAGAAATTCTCCGTTATCTGGAGCATCAGGTAATTGTCCGTGATAACCCCAACACAACGCCTGTTTTAAAAGCCGTTGTGGAAGACAGCTATAAGCGTCTGATCGGTCCTGCCATTGAGCGTGAGATAAGAAGCGATCTGACAGAAAAGGCAGAAGACGGCGCCATCAGCGTGTTTGGAAAAAATCTGGAACAGCTTCTCATGCAGCCGCCAATTTCCGGACAGGTTGTACTTGGCTGGGATCCGGCTTTCCGTACCGGCTGTAAACTGGCAGTTGTGGACGCAACAGGTAAGGTTCTGGATACTACGGTAATTTATCCGACAGCGCCTACAACAGATGCAAAAATCAAGGCGGCGAAAGAGACACTGAAAAAACTCATTGAAAAATATAACATCACACTTTTTTCACTTGGAAACGGAACGGCATCAAGAGAATCTGAGCAGGTCATTGTAGAGCTTTTCAAGGAGATTCCGGAGAAAGTTCAGTATGTGATCACCAATGAGGCGGGAGCTTCTGTTTATTCTGCAAGTAAGCTGGCAACAGAAGAATTTCCGAATTTTGACGTAGGTCAGAGAAGCGCGGCTTCGATTGCAAGACGTGTGCAGGACCCGCTTGCAGAGCTTGTAAAAATTGATCCGAAATCCATCGGTGTCGGTCAGTATCAGCATGATATGAATCAGAAAAAACTGGGAGAAGCTCTTGGCGGCGTTGTGGAGGACTGTGTAAATAAAGTAGGCGTCGACTTAAATACGGCTTCCGCTTCTCTTTTGGAATATATTTCCGGTATTTCAAAGGCGATCGCAAAAAATATCGTGGCTTATCGTGAAGAAAACGGAAGATTTACAAGCAGAAAAGAGCTTTTAAAGGTGGCAAAGCTGGGACCGAAGGCTTTTGAGCAGTGTGCCGGATTTATGCGTATTGCAGGTGGGGAGAACCCTCTTGACGCCACAAGTGTTCACCCGGAAAGCTATGAGGCGGCATCTGCCCTTCTGGAACGACTTGGCTATACAACAGAAGATATTTCCGGAGGAAAACTTACAGGACTTTCCCGTAAGATCAAAGATTATAAGAAGATGGCACAGGAGCTTGGCGTGGGAGAGCTGACTTTACAGGATATTGTAAAAGAGCTGGAAAAACCTGCCCGTGACCCCCGTGACGAGATGCCGAAGCCGATTCTCCGCACAGACGTCCTTGATATGAAGGATTTAAAAGAGGGCATGATTTTAAAAGGAACCGTTCGAAATGTAATTGATTTCGGCGCATTTGTTGATATTGGAGTGCATCAGGACGGACTTGTTCATATTTCAGAGATGAGCGAGAAATTTATCAAACACCCTCTGGAAGCAGTAAGCGTCGGAGATGTTGTAGATGTGCGTGTCATTGGCGTAGATATGAAGAAAAAGAGAATCAGCCTTTCCATGAAGGGAACAAAATAAAAATGGAAGTTTTTACATGGTATGTTATGGCTGTAAATATTTTTGCTTTTGTTCTTTTCGGTATCGATAAGGAACGGGCAAAGAGAAATTTATGGCGTATTTCTGAGAAAACGCTGCTTTTGGCGGCGCTTCTCGGAGGAGCGCCCGGCGCTCTTGCCGGAATGTATTTTTTTCATCATAAAACAAGAAAACCGAAGTTTTCTGTGGGAGTTCCGGTAATACTGGCAGTACAGATTATTTTGGCTTTTGTGCTGAAACAATGTATGGGTATTGATTTTTTGTGAAAAATTGCATATAATAGAGATGAACAGAAATGTTCGATTTAAGTGCATTGCTACTTTGAGTGCAAACCTTTAATTTAAGCGCTTCACTGCTTGGAAGGTGAACCTTTAATTTTTTTAAGTGCTTCGCAGCTTTAAATGCGAATTGTTAATTACCGGGGAGATAAGGGTCTTATCTCCCTGTTTTGCTATCTGATGGAGGAAAGAAATGGATTTTTACCGGATAAGTGAAGAGTATATTCAGTTTCTTCAAAAATATGAAAAGAAAAAAAGAGGGATTACGAAGGTTCCTAATATTCGTTATAAAGATAGGAATAAATTTGCGTTTGGAGCTGTTTTACAAGTAAATGATATAAGTTATTATGTGTCTGTTTCATCGTTTGATAAAAAACAGGAAGCGAATATATTAATTAAAGTTCCAGAGGATAAAAAACAGATTAAAGGTTCTTTGCGCTTTAATTATATGATTCCGGTTCCGGAAGAATGTATGAGCAGGTTGATAATTAAAGACATTAAAGATGAGAAATATCGTAATCTTTTAAATAAAGAATACCGTTTCTGTGTAGACAATATTGAAAAAATTCAAAAAAAGCAAATAAGATATATAACATGGTGCTTACCAACCGAAAGCAGATATTGACTGATAATAGCTGTGATTTTCATATTTTAGAAGAGGGGTATAGAGAATATTTAAAAAAGAAACAATAGTTGTAAAATACATATATACAAAGGAGTAAACATGGAAACTCAGGTTCAGGAAATCAGTGCAGAGATTAATAAGTTCCAGCAATATATAGAAGACAAGCTTCCGGCTGTCACGAGTTTCTGTCTTCGCATTGTCATAGCCCTTATTGTCTTCTGGCTGGGCGGCAAAGCCATACGATGGCTTTTAAAGGTAATGCGCCGTTCTCTTGGAAGAGCCAATATTGACGAAGGAGTGGTGCAGTTTGCCTGCTCTCTTTCAAAAGTAGTGCTGTACGTGATTCTTATTTTTAATATTGCCACGTATTTTGGCGTGAAGGAATCCTCAGTTGCGGCACTTCTCGGAACAGCGGGTGTGACGATTGGTCTTGCCCTGCAGGGAGGGCTTGCAAATATAGCAGGCGGAATGATGATTCTTCTGTTTAAGCCTTTTCAGGTGGGAGATTATATTGTGCAGAGCGGACAGGTGGGCTGTGAAGGAACTGTTATAAAAATTGAAATCTGTTACACTACGTTGCTTTCCATTGATAATAAGCACGTAGTCATTCCAAACGGAACCCTTTCTAACAGTATTATCACAAATGTGACGGCGAGAGATCAGAGAAAGCTTGAGATAAAGGTGGGAATTTCCTATCAGTCGGATATGCACAAGGCAAAGGAGATTCTGGAACGGCTCTTAAAGGAAGATCCGGATACAAAGGAAGACGAGGGTATGGTAGTATTTGTGGACAGTCTCGGAGAAAGTTCCGTTCTTATGGGATTTCGTGTGTGGGTTCCCACAGACAGCTACTGGCCGGCGAGATGGCGGCTTAATGAAAGAATAAAAGAAGAATTTGATGCAAATGGAATTGAGATCCCATATAATCAGCTTGACGTCCATGTATATCAGAAAGAAAACGAGAGATAAAGAAGTCCCCCGGAAAGGTGGCGCGAATCGGCGTATCTTTTCCGGGGGATAATTTTATGCTGCTGCTGGCTTCGTTCGCAGCAGCATTTTTATTCTTCTTCTTTTTTCTCCACTACAATAGAATCCGGCTCTTCTGCTTTGAAAACATATCCGCAGGGACATTTGGCGTCTTCCATAATCCGACCTCTTACTGTGAAAACCTCTACAATTTTTCCACATTTCGGGCAGGTTCTCTCTTCCGGAACCGGTGTCCTGTATTTTGATTCGCAACCGTCTAATACTGCCATATATTTTACCTCCTGTAATTTGTGCACAGAAATCTCTGTGAAACGAAAAGTTATATCTTTATTATATCCTTACAAACAGGGAATGGCAAGCCGGAATTTCAATGGACGAACTTCTGGCTGTGTGATAACATAGAAGTAAGAAAAGACATAGCAGGAAAGGAGTGTGAACCATATGAAAGACATGAGTGTACCTATAGGTAATTCTGATTTTAGGTCGATAAGAGAAGAGGGATATTACTATATAGATAAAACGGGATTGATTGGAGAACTGTTGCAGACAGAGGGAACGAAGGTAACTCTGATTACCCGCCCGAGACGTTTTGGAAAATCACTGGGAATGAGTATGCTGGCGCATTTCTTTGATATTCGTGAGGACAGCAGGAAACTGTTTGAGGGACTGAAAGTATCTGAGAATAAAGAACTGTGTGAAAAGTGGCAGAACCGGTATCCGGTGTTGTTTCTGTCATTTAAGGATATTGCAGGACTTGATTTTGACGGGGCAAAAGATATGCTTCGAAGCAGAATTTTTGAATTGTGTATGGAACACAGTTATCTGGAGAAAAGCGAAAAAGTCAGCCAATATGCCCGTACATTTTTCTCACAGATGTCAGACATAGTAAACGGAAAAATGACAGATGCCCAGTTAAAAACAAGTATTTCGCTGATTATGCAGATGATGCAGGCGCATTATGGAAAACAGGTAATACTGCTGATCGATGAATATGATGTTCCTGTGGCGAAAGCGAATATAAACGGTTATTATGAACAGATGATCGATCTGATAAGAGGAATTCTGAGTACTGTGCTGAAAGATAATACAGCGCTTAAACTTGCAGTATTGACCGGCTGTTTAAAAATTACAAAAGAAAGTATTTTTACAGGAACAAATAATTTTATAACCGATACTATTTCCGACAGACGTTATAATGAATATTTTGGATTTACGCAGAAAGAAGTAGAAAAACTTTTGCGAGATGCAGAAATGGAAAATAAACTGGAACTGGTGCAGCAATGGTATGACGGATACCATTTTGGAGATCTGGATATTTACTGTCCCTGGGACGTGCTGAATTATGTAAAGAAAGTTTTGGAGCAGGGAGTGGAAAAACCGGAAAACTTCTGGGAGCATACAAGTGATAACGCCGTGGTTGAGCAGTTTCTGGAAAAGACAGATTTTGATGTGACAGAAAAATTTGAGACGCTTTTATCTGGTAATTATATTAAAGAAACAATCAGCGAAAACCTGACTTATAATTTTCTTACATCATCAGAGGAAAACCTGTGGAGTCTGTTGTATATGACAGGCTATCTGACAAAAGTAAAACCGGAAGACATGGAAACAGGCGATGAGCTGGAAGAGGGACAGACAGCCCTTCGAATCCCCAATGCAGAGGTTACAGACATCTTCCGAAAAAGTGTTGTGGAATGGTTTCATAAAAAAGTTGTGGGAAGCGACAGACGGGAACTTTTTTCTGCTTTATGGAACGGAGATGCAGAGAGGCTTACAGAACTTCTGTCTGATTTGCTGTTTGATACCATCAGCTTTCATGATTACGCAGAAAGCTTTTACCATGCTTTCGTGACGGGACTTGTTGCGAGTGCAGGTTATATTGTGGAATCCAATTATGAAAATGGTCTTGGAAGGTCGGATATTGTGATCAAAGACCGCCGGAACAGAAGAGCTGCAGTAATTGAAGCGAAGATTGCAGCAAATGAGAATGAAATGGAAAAGGAGTGCGGAGCCGCTCTTTCGCAGATAGAAGAAAAACAGTATGCCAGAAAACTTGAGAGAAGCGGATTTCGAAAAGTAATCCGATATGGGATTGCATTTTATAAAAAAGAGTGCCTGGTGAGATGTTAGAGAGATATTTTTTAGTAGAAGAATATTGCTTGAAAGAACTAAGGCAGAAAAATCCGCAACCCCATTGAAACCTTCATTTATATGTGATATAATTTCACATATAAAAAGAAAATTTCTTCGGGGTTGGGTGACAGCATCGGCTGAATTCCCTACCGGCGGTATAGTCCGCGACCCGCGCAAGCGGCTGATTTGGTGAAATTCCAAAACCGACAGTAAAGTCTGGATGAGAGAAGAACGCAATTTCATGAAAAATCTCAGTGCCCCCGGAGTCAGATTTCCGGGGGTTTTCCTGTATACAGAAATACGGGGCATAAGGAATTTTCTTTTTAATGGCTGTATCAGCCGGAAGAATAATTCTAAAGGAGAGATGAAAGATGAGTGAACAGGTATTAAGAGGCGGAAATGCTATGGACAGGACGCGGACAAGAACCATTGCGCAGGTGGCAATGCTGGGAGCAGTAGCGGGAGTTTTGATGAATTTTGAATTTCCGCTTCCGTTTCTGGCGCCGGCATTTTACCAGCTTGATTTTTCTGAAATCCCGGTTCTTGTGGGAACTTTCGCAATGGGACCGGTAGCAGGAATGCTGATCGAGCTTGTAAAAATTCTGGTGCATCTTGTGACAAAGGGAACGATCACTGCGGGAGTGGGAGATATTGCGAACTTCCTTATGGGATGCGCTTTTATTGTTCCGGCAGGGCTGATCTACAGACTGCATTATGTAAAGAGCAGGAAGCACGCAGTTATGGGAATGGCTGTGGGAACAGTCGTTACAACGATCCTTGCCTGTGTGCTGAACGCGTATGTTCTGCTTCCGGCATACGGGAAAGCATTCGGCGTTCCCATTGAGTCCTTTATTGAGATGGGAAGCGCAGTAAACAGCGGAGTCAACGGTCTTATGGGCTTTGTTATGCTGATTATCGTACCGTTTAATCTTGTAAAATATACACTGACTTCAATGATCGTGTTCTTTATCTATAAGAAGCTTCGCGTAATTCTGAAGGCAGATTAAAATAAGGAGATATTATGGGGAAAATAAATAAAGTAGAAAAACTTACAGACTGTAAACATTTGAATCTGTACGCAGTGGACGCAACAAGCGTTCATAATACGCCGGTATCTTATTACGTGGCGTCAAGAGCGGAGGAGACAGAAGATTTAAAGCTTCGCACAAAGAAAAATACACCGGACGGCGTGATCATCTACAGCCTTTACGGGGAAAAGAAAGATAAGGTTGTTCTTGTGCGCCAGTACAGATATGCCATTGACGACTATATTTATGAGTTTCCGGCAGGTCTTGTGGAAAAGGGGGAAGACTTCCGTGAGGCGGCAAAGAGGGAGCTTTATGAAGAGACAGGTCTTACCCTCCACCCTGTTTCCGTACCGGAGATGTATGAGAAGCCGTATTTTACTACAGTGGGTATGACAGATGAATCCTGCGCGACTGTTTACGGATATGCAGATGGAGAAATCAGCAAGGACTGTCAGGAGGATTCTGAGGAAATCGAGATCGTGCTTGCCGATAAAGAAGAGGTAAGACGGATTTTAAGAGAAGAAAAGGCTGCTATTATGTGTGCGTATATGCTGATGCACTTTTTAAATGAGGAAGAGCCGTTTGGTTTTTTGAAGGACGAAAAAATATGATTGTTACACTGACTTTAAATCCATGTACAGACAGAACCGTTACTGTGGATTCTTTTTACCCTGGGGAGACAAACAGGGCGCAGAAAGTACAGACAGATATATGCGGAAAAGGCATTAATGTGAGCGCTGTTCTTAAAAATCTGGAACAGGAAACCATGTGCTTTGGATTTTGCCCGAAAGAGGATAAGGAGAAGCTGACGGGATTTTTAAATCATCTTTCGATTCCCTGTGAATTTGTGGAAACAGAGGGCGGACTTCGCGTAAATCTCAAGATTTTTGACGCTTCCAAAGGAGTGCTCACAGAAGTAAATGAAAAAGGAACGCCGGTTTCTGAGGCTGCTGTCTCTCTTCTCCTGGAAAAGGCGGAGAAAGTTTTCGAGAAGGCGTCTGTTCTCGTACTAAGCGGAAGCGTGCCGCCGGGAGTGCCGTCAGATATTTACAGAAGGCTTACAGAAAAGGCGGCGAAAAAGGGAATCCGGGTCATTCTTGACGCCTCCGGAGATCTTTTAAAAGAAGGGATTAAGGGAAAACCGTATCTTATTAAGCCGAATATGGAGGAACTGGAAGAGCTGTTCGGAAGAAAATTTAATGATGAGCAGGAGATTTTAAAGGCTGCAGAGTCTCTTGTGGAAGCCGGGGTATCGTACGTCTGTATTTCTATGGGAAAAAGAGGCGCTTTTCTTGTAGGAGAAGAGGGGGCTTTGTTTTCCCCTGCGCTTTCTGTGCCTGTAAGAGGGATTCAGGGGGCGGGCGATTCTCTTGTGGCGGGAATGTGTATGGCAATCCAGCAGGAGGGGGACATGGAAACCATGCTTCGATCTGCTGTGGCTGCAGCAGGCGGTTCTCTTTTAAGAGAGGGGACAAAACTCTGCAGGAAGAAAGATTTTCAGGAACTTTTACAGAAGGTAAAAATTGTTTCTGCAATTTATTGACAAAGCTCTTTTTACAAATTATAATGAAAAAAGTGAGTGAAACAGAGTATGTTTTGCAAAGCGAATTATTGATTGAGTTAAAAGCTCAAATTTTATAAGTTGATTACTTTATAATCAGTGCGTAAGCATGTCATCTTGTGAAACGGTCAATAAGAGTAGCTGGTAGTTTACAGACGATACTCTGGAAATATTCATAGAAAACAAAATTTCTAATGACGTTATGAAAGCAGGTGGGTGGTTCCGCTTGCTTTTTTTAATATGCGGAGGGAGAAACAGTGAACTTTGAAAAACAGAAATCAGCGCCTGTGTATGAGGCGCTGGAGCGTTTTCGCAAAAAGAGGGTCGTGCCGTTTGACGTACCCGGACATAAAAGAGGCAGAGGAAATCCGGAGCTTGTGAATCTTCTGGGAGAAAAATGTGTGGGACTTGACGTAAATTCCATGAAGCCCCTTGATAATCTGGGACACCCGGTATCCGTTATCCGTGAGGCGGAGGAGCTGACAGCGGAAGCCTTCGGCGCAGCGCACGCTTTCCTTATGGTAAACGGAACGACAAGCTCTGTGCAGAGCATGATCCTCTCTGTCTGCAAGGCGGGAGACAAGATCATTCTTCCGAGAAATGTGCATAAAAGCGTGATCAATGCGCTTGTGCTCTGCGGCGGGATCCCTGTGTATGTGGAGGCAAAGGTAAACCCGAAAATCGGGATTGCTATGGGTGTTGAAGTGGAGGAAATGCGCCGTGTGATGGACGAAAATCCGGACGCAGTGGCAGTTTTTGTAAACAATCCGACTTATTACGGAATTTGCTCCAATATTAAAAAAATAGCGGAGATGGCGCATGAGAGAAATATGAAGGTGCTGGCAGACGAGGCGCACGGAACCCATCTTTATTTCGGGGAAGGACTTCCCGTCTCAGGAATCGCGGCAGGCGCGGATATGGCTGCTGTTTCCATGCACAAGTCCGGAGGAAGCCTGACACAAAGCTCTATTCTTCTCTGCGGAGAAAATATGGACGCGGAGTATGTACGCCAGATTATTAATCTCACCCAGACAACAAGCGCGTCGTATCTTCTTCTTTCCAGTCTTGATATTTCAAGAAGAAACCTTGCTCTTCGAGGAAGGGAATCCTTTGGAAAGGTAACGCGCATGGCAGAGTACGCCAGAGGAGAGATCAATGCCATCGGCGGGTATTATGCTTACGGAAAAGAGCTGATTGACGGAGACAGCGTATTTGATTACGATGTGACGAAGCTCTCCGTTTATACCCAGGGAATCGGACTTACCGGAATCGAGGTGTACGACCTTTTAAGAGACGAGTACGACATTCAGATCGAGTTTGGCGATATAGGAAATATCCTGGCTTATATTTCCATCGGGGACAGGATTCAGGATATAGAGCGTCTTGTGGGGGCTCTTGAAGATATTCGCCATATTTACCAGAAGGATTCAAAAGATCTGTACTGCGGAGATTTTATTAAGCCGGAGTGCGTCATGTCTCCGCAGAGAGCATTTTATGCGGAGAAAAAACAGCTTCCTTTAAAGGAGACGGCAGGCTGTATCTGCGGGGAGCTTGTCATGTGTTATCCGCCCGGCATTCCCATTCTCACACCGGGAGAGCGGATCACGGAAGAGATTATCCAGTACATTTCCTACGCGAAGGAAAAGGGCTGTTCTCTTCAGGGAACAAAGGACCCGGAGGTGGAATTTTTAAGCGTAATGGTATAAGGAGGGGAAGAAATGGATATTTGGTTTTCCCAGATGGACACTGAAAATGTAAAGACAAGTATAAGAGTGGATAAGCAGCTTTTCAGTGCCACAAGCGAATATCAGAGAATTGATGTTTTCCAGTCAAAAGAGTTTGGAAAGATGATCGTTCTCGACGGAGAAATTATTTTTTCCGAGGCAGATGAATTTATATATAACGAGATGGTGGTACATGTGCCTATGGCGGTGCATCCCCATGTGAAAAATGTGCTGATCATTGGCGGAGGGGACGGCGGAGTTGCCAGAACCTGTATTGAATATCCGGAGATCGAAACCATTGACGTGGTGGAGCCGGACGAAATGTTTGTAAAGGTAAGCCGTAAATTTTTTCCGGAAACAGCGAAAGGCTTCGATGATGAGAGAGTAAAGATCACAAATCTTGACGGGCTTCGTTTTTTAAGACGGTGTGAAAATCAGTATGATCTGATCATCAATGATTCTACAGACCCGTTTGGACATACGGAAGGGCTTTTTACAAGAGAGTTTTACGGAAAATGCTATCGCGCTCTCCGGGAAGACGGGATTATGGTTTACCAGCATGGAAGCCCTTTTTACGACGAGGACGAGGCGGCTTTCCGCGCCATGCACAGGAAGGTTTATAAAAGCTTTCCCATAAGCCGTGTTTATCAGGCAAGTATCCCTACATGTCCTGCAGGCTACTGGATGTTTGGCTTTGCTTCCAAGAAATACCACCCTCTTCGTGATTTTAATCCGGAGAGATGGAAAAAGCGGGGAATTAAAACATGGTATTATACGCCTAATCTTCACAGAGGAGCATTTATGCTTCCAAAATACATAGAAGATTTATTAAAAGAGGAGGAAAATATATAATGAGCAGATTAATGATCATCGGTTGCGGCGGAGTTGCTTCTGTAGCCGTACACAAATGCTGTCAGAACAGCGAGGTTTTTGAGGAGATTATGATTGCGAGCCGCACCGTTTCCAAGTGCGATGCCTTAAAGGAGAAGCTTGCGCCCACTACAAAAACAAAGATTACGACTGCGCAGGTAGACGCGGACAATGTAGAGGAGCTGACTGCTTTAATTAAGTCTTACAATCCGGACGCCGTATTAAACGTAGCCCTTCCATATCAGGATCTTACCATCATGGACGCCTGTCTTGCAGCAGGAGTTCACTATATTGATACTGCAAACTATGAGGCGGAAAACACAGAGGATCCGGAATGGAGAGCCGTTTATGAAGAGAGATGCAAACGCCTTGGCTTTACTGCATATTTCGATTATTCCTGGCAGTGGGCATATAAAGAGCGCTTCGAAAAAGCAGGTCTTACCGCGCTTCTGGGAACAGGCTTTGACCCGGGTGTAACAAGCGTATTTACTTCATACGCGCTGAAACATTATTTTGATGAAATCCACACCATTGATATTCTGGACTGCAACGGCGGCGATCACGGCTATCCGTTTGCCACAAACTTTAATCCGGAAATCAATTTAAGAGAAGTATCTGCTCCGGGCTCCTACTGGGAGAATGGAAAATGGGTGGAAATCCCTGCTATGAGCATTAAGAGAGAGTATAATTTCGAGGGCGTTGGAGAAAAAGATATGTATCTTCTTCATCATGAGGAAATCGAGGCTCTTGCAAAAAATATTCCTGGGGTAAAGAGAATCCGTTTCTTTATGACATTTGGACAGAGCTACTTAACACATATGAAATGCCTGGAAAACGTGGGAATGCTTTCCACCACACCGGTTGAATTTAACGGACAGCAGATCGTGCCGATCCAGTTCTTAAAAGAGCTTCTTCCGGATCCGGCTTCCTTAGGACCGAGAACCGTTGGAAAGACAAATATCGGCTGTATCTTTACAGGAGTGAAGGACGGAAAAGAAAAGAGCATTTATATTTATAATATCTGCGACCATCAGGAATGCTATAAAGAAGTGGAATCTCAGGCGATTTCCTATACAACAGGAGTTCCGGCAATGATCGGTTCCATGCTTGTAGTATCCGGTCTCTGGAATAAACCGGGCGTATTTACAACAGACGAATTTGATCCGGATCCATACATGGAGGCTCTGAATCGTTGGGGACTTCCGTGGGTTGTGGAAGAAAATCCGGTTCTTGTGCCATGAGAATAAATGAACTTCCCACTCCGGCATATGTGCTGGACGAAAAAAAGCTGAAAGAAAATCTGGAAATTCTCCGTATGGTGGAGGAAAAAGCAGGGTGCAGCATTCTTCTTGCACAGAAGGCGTTTTCCATGTTCTGTGAATATCCGCTGATCGGAGAGTATCTTTCCGGAACGACAGCCAGCGGTCTTTATGAGGCGAGACTGGGAAAAGAGGAAATGGGAAAAGAAAACCATGTGTTTTCTCCGGCATACAGAGAAGAGGAAATTGACGAAATTGCAGAAATCTGCGACCATGTGATTTTCAATTCTTTTTCCCAGCTTCGGAAATATAAGGAGAGATGTAAGGGGAAAACTAGCATAGGTCTTCGCATCAATCCGGAATGTTCCACACAGGAAGACCATGCCATTTATGATCCCTGTGCTTCCGGCTCCAGACTTGGAATCACGCTTTCGAACTTTTTAAAAGAGGTAGAGGAGGATTCTTCTGATCTTGAAGGAGTGGAGGGACTTCACTTCCACACGCTCTGCGAGCAGAATGCAGACGCGCTGGAAATCACTCTGAAGGCTGTGGAGGAAAAATTCGGTCCTTATCTGAAAAAAATGAAGTGGCTGAATATGGGCGGCGGTCATCATATTACAAGAGAAGATTACGATGTGGACTGTCTGATCCGGTGCGTCCGCCATATGCGGGAAACTTACGGCGTAAAGGTATATCTTGAGCCGGGAGAGGCAGTTGCCTTAAACGCAGGCTATCTTGTGACAGAGGTCATGGACGTAGTGGAAAACGGAATGAAAATTCTGATACTGGACGCTTCTGCAGCCTGCCATATGCCAGATGTTCTGGAGATGCCGTACCGTCCGCCCCTTTATGGAAGCGGACTTGCAGGGGAGAAAGCCCATACTTACCGTCTTTCTTCCTGCACCTGCCTTGCAGGGGACGTAATCGGAGATTACTCCTTTGACAGAGAAATCCTTCCGGGGGACAAGCTGTATTTTCAGGATATGGCGATCTATTCTATGGTAAAAAATAATACCTTTAACGGAATCGGTCTTCCGGCCCTGGCTGTGATGGACGAAAAAGAAGACTGCAGGATTGTGAAGCAGTTCGGCTACAAAGATTTTAAAGAAAGGCTGTCATAAAATGGAGAAATACAAAACCTTTCCGGCAGAGGACGGCTATCGTATGCCCGGAGAATACGAGGCGCACAGAGGCTGTGTGATGATCTGGCCGGTGCGTCCCGGTTCCTGGCCTCACGGAGCAGAAGAGGCGCAGAAAACCTTCTCTGAGATTGCAGAAGGAATCGCGGAGAGCGAGACAGTGTGGCTTCTTTCAGGAAAAGAAACTCTGGAAGAAGTGCGCGGCATTTTTAAGGAAAACAAAAATATTCAGGTGCTGGAGATTGAGACAGACGATGCCTGGGCTCGTGACGTAGGACCTACCTGCGTTATAAATGATAAAGGCAGTGTGCGCGGCATTGACTGGCAGTTTAACGCCTGGGGCGGAGAGTATGACGGTCTGTATGCGCACTGGGAAAAAGATAATGCGGCGGCAGAAAAAATCTGCAGTGCGCTTCAGATGGACTGTTATGATGCGCAGCATTTTGTTCTGGAAGGCGGTTCCATTCATGCAGACGGAGAGGGAACGATTCTTGTGACAGAAGCCTGCCTTTTAAGTCCGGGCAGAAATCCTCAGCTTACAAAAGAAGAAATCGAAGATACCCTGAAAAAGTATCTTGGAGCAGAAAAAATAATCTGGCTGCCTCATGGGATTTTCCAGGACGAGACAAACGAACATATTGATAATGTATGTGCCTTTGTTCGGCCGGGGGAGGTAGTTCTCGCATGGACAGACGACAGAGAAGACCCGCAGTGGGCGTTCAGCCAGGCTGCTCTTGAAGTCCTGGAAAAAGAGAGAGATGCAAGAGGAAGAAAAATAAGGGTTCATAAGCTTCCCATTCCCAAAATTCCTGTGTGTATCACAGAGGAGGAGCTTTCGGGCTTTTCCTTTGAGGAAGGGGAGGATATGCGGGAGGCAGGAGAGCGCCTTGCCGCAAGCTATGTGAATTTTTATATTTCAAACGGAGGCGTGCTGATCCCTCAGTTTGGGGACGAGCATGATAAAACAGCAGTGGAGATTCTCGGGAAACTTTTTCCGGAGAGAAAGATGATTCCTGTCTATGCACGTCCTGTGATCGCAGGCGGAGGAAATATCCACTGCATCACGCAGCAGATTCCTCTTGGAAAAAGCTTGGATAGAGCAGGTGAAGAAAAATGAGAAATGTAGTAATTGGTACTGTGCAGATGCAGTGCAGCAAAAGTGTGCGGGAAAATATAGAAAAGGCAGATTTTATGGTGCGTAAGGCAGCAGAGCAGGGAGCGAATGTCATTCTCCTGCCGGAGCTTTTTGAAAGACCGTATTTTTGCCAGGAAAGAAGATATTCTTACTATTCTTATGCAAAGCCGCTTCTGGAAAACGATGCAGTTTGCCATTTTAAAAATGTGGCAAAGGAGCTCGGGGTAGTTCTGCCCGTAAGCTTTTATGAAAAAGACGGAAACGTGCTTTACAACAGCGCGGCAATGATTGACGCAGATGGAGAAATCCTTGGAGTTTACAGAAAAACGCATATTCCGGACGACCATTATTATCAGGAGAAATTTTATTTTACTCCGGGAAATACAGGATTTACAGTGTGGGATACACACTTTGGAAAAGTGGGCGTTGGAATCTGCTGGGATCAGTGGTTTCCGGAAACAGCAAGGTGTCTTGCTTTAAATGGTGCGGAAATGATCCTTTATCCCACAGCTATCGGAAGCGAGCCGATTTTAAACTGTGACAGTATGCCGCACTGGAGGCGGTGTATGCAGGGACATGCAGGAAGCAATCTTCTTCCGGTTGCCGCCGCAAACAGAATCGGTCTGGAAAGCGTAGAGCCGGATACAGAAAACGGCGGACAGAGTTCCTCCCTTCTTTTTTACGGTTCTTCCTTTATTACAGACGAGACAGGAGAGCTGAAAGCGTCTGCTTCAAGAGATAAAGAAGAAGTGCTGACTGCTTCCTTTGACCTGGACGAGGGGGCGGAAAACAGAATGAGCTGGGGACTTTTCCGAGACAGAAGACCTCATTGTTATCATAACATAGTAGAATAAGGTTATGGCATACGGGAAAATCCCTGAATCATAATTTAAGCGTTTTGTACTGAAAATTTCAGTGAAAATATAAGATTCAAAACATGAAATCTAAAATCTGTAATAAGGTTTATTAACGGGAAAAAAAGAGGTTTTTATGCCGGAACAGAAAATAGATAATTTATTGAATCTTGCAATGGACGCTACGCCACGGGAGCGTGAAAAATCCGGGAATTTGAATGTAGGTTATCAGGCGGAAACACGTCTCTGGGAAGTTATTGTAAAATACAGCGGACCAGAGGAGGGGCTTTCGGGAGAAGGGATTTCCGTTGTGCCCCTCCTTGGCGGTTATGCCGTTGTAACGATTCCGGAAACAGAGATTGACGCTTTTTCCAGAAGGACGCAGGTGGAATTTGTGGAAAAACCGAAAAGGCTTTATTTTGCCACAGCTCAGGGAAAACGGGCAAGCTGTATTTCTTCTGTGCAGACTGGCAGGGAAGGGTTAAGCGGCGAAGGAATCCTTGTGGGAGCCGCAGATTCGGGAATTGACTATTTTCACCCGGATTTTCGAAACGAGGACGGGACAACAAGGATTTTGAAATTGTGGGATCAGACTGTTCCGGGAAATCCCCCGAGGGGATACGTAACAGGAAGTGAATATACAGAAGAGGAAATTAACGAGGCGCTGTCTCTTTCGGAAACGGAGGGGCGGCGCCTTGTTCCGGTCAGGGATATAAGCGGGCATGGCACAGCCGTTCTTGGAATTGCGGCAGGAAACGGAAGAGCGTCTTCTGGAGAAAACAGGGGAGTTGCTTATAAAAGCGGTATCCTTGCAGTGAAGCTCGGGATTCCAAGAGAAGACTCTTTTCCGAGAACAACCGAGCTGATCCAGGCTGTGGATTATCTTGTGCGCCAGTCTCTTGAGATGGGAATGCCTATGGCGATCAATTTGAGTTTTGGAAATAATTACGGTTCGCACAGGGGAGATTCCCTTCTGGAAACGTATCTTAACAGCGTTTCCAATATGGGGCGGCTCTGCATCTGCACAGGAACAGGAAATAACGGAAATCAGGCGCTTCACACCGGCGGGAATATCCGCACCGGAGAAATCCAGGAAATAGAGCTGGGAGTAAGCCCTTACGAGGCGGCTTTAAACGTACAGCTCTGGAAGCATTATGAAGACGTGATGGAAATTTATCTGGAAAATCCGGCAGGTGAGAGAATCGGACCTCTTTATGAAAATCTGGGGCCTCAGAGATACCGGGCAGGAGATACGGAGCTTTTGATTTATTATGGAAAGCCGGGACCGTATTTTGTGACCCAGGAGATTTACATTGATTTTATTCCGACAGGGATTTATGTGGACAGCGGCGTGTGGAAAATCATTTTGCGTGGAAAAGATATAAAAGACGGGGAGTATTTTTTATGGCTGCCCGGCGGCAATGTGTTAAATCCCCTGACTTCCTTTTATCTTCCCAGAGCAGAGGGAACGCTTACCATTCCTTCCACTGCCCTCCGTCTGATTTCCGTGGGCGCTTACGATTCCAGAAGCGATGTGTACGCAGATTTTTCCGGCAGGGGAAGCAGATTTCTGCCTTACGGAAAGCCTGATTTTGCAGCGCCGGGAGTGGACATCACAGCGCCCCGCCCCGGCGGCTCATACGGTTCTTTTACAGGAACCTCTTTTGCCGCGCCATTTGCCACAGGCTCCTGTGCCCTTTTGATGGAGTGGGGGATTGTGAAGGGCAACGATCCGTTTCTGTATGGGGAGAAGGTAAAGGCGTATCTGAGAAGAGGCGCGAGACGCCTGCCGGGGTATGAGGAGTTTCCCAATGAGACGGTGGGGTGGGGGGCGCTGTGTGTGAAGGGGAGTATACCGGAATAGGTGTTTTTTGACAGAAGCTGCAAAGTAACGAAAAGACATGTTGTAATGAGCATGAAGAATGATTTAATGAGTATAAAAATTTCCTTGACAAAGAGAACCATATAAGATACATTAAAAGTATCATATATGATTCTTTTTGGAAAGGGGGATTTTTAATGAATGAAACATTAGAAGTATATTTGAATCTGGATATGGAAAACGAACAGGAAAATGAAGAATTGATAAGAAAGATTGATGAACTTCTTTTGTCGGCTGGAATGAAGTATTCAGGCATCGCAAACATGTATCTTCCTGTGGATCGGAAAAATCGTGATACGGCAGTTTTCTGTGCGGAAAAATTATTAAAAAATAAGGACTGGCTGAAAAATATTTTATCACATACTGCAGTCGGAACACTTATAGATGCCTGCTCGATGGCGGAGATTAGAACAGATATGATGTCGAATCCTTCGCAGGAGAAGATATGGTATTATGAGCAATATTATCAGAAAACGAAGAAACTGCCTCATGCGATTGTGGTAGATGAAGAGAGACAGCTCAGAGATGGCTATATATCATACCTTTTGGCGAAAAAGTATAATGTGCATGCAGATATTTGTGAAATGGTATCCGGACAGCCGCTGCGAAAGATTGTCAAAGGAATGCACGTAAAGTTTTCTGATGGAAAATGGAGAAAAAAGGGCAGGAAACAATATATTTGGTCTTATACGCTGAAAGTACCGGTTGTTCCGGGAGATATTTTAATGGTAAATACAAAAGCTGGAAAAGCTTTTGTATGTGTGGATAAAATAGAGTATGTTGCTGGGAAATTTTGCTCGAAATACAGGAAAGTAAGGAAACATTTGAATATACATATGGAGGAAGAGAACACAAATTATGAGAAATAGTATGGATTATATTTATACATCTGGTAAACAGAAAATTGTAATAGAAGTAGAGCAGAAAAGTGTGAGACAATCTGTCGCTGAGCAGTATGTGCGCAGTCGCAAAATGCAGGGGCTCACACAGGCAGAACTTGCAAAGAGGGCAGGCGTTCCACGGAGTAATATTACAAGATTTGAAAGCGGCAGTTACAATCCGTCTTTGGAGATGATGGTACGGATAGCGGAAGCATTGGGAATGACATTACAGGTGCAGTTGACGGCGAAGGAATAAGCGGCTGTATATGGAGAACAGATATTACTAAAGCAAAAGCAGAGTCTGCCGGAGACGCAGATATAGTCCAAAATGGCAGAGAAATCGTGGAGTATTAGATGGTTTATTGACATTTCGAAATAATTATGATTCTCACAGGGGAGCACTGTGTGTGAATAAAAGAAAAGGGAGGAGCCGTCCTGTTTTTGATTTGTCAATGCTGTTTAAGCATAAATGGAACGGCTCCTTGTTTGGAGATAAATAATATTTATCTATATTTCAATCCACAGTCGTATGACTGAACTTCTATAGTTTAATAAAAAAATGATATATGTCAAATACACTTTGCATGTAATTGCAGAATTTTTAAAAGTGTATAGTTTTGTAAAAGAATATGGCGAAGGCGTTGACCGTATGTACAAAGAATTGGAAGCTGTTGGTATGCAGGCTCCGGAATATAGATTAAACGCATTTATGTTACAAGTGACTGTTTGGAACAAAAAAGCAACGTTTGGGAAAGAAAAAGATGGTTTGTCTGTTGAAAAAACAACGTTTGAGAAAGAAAGTCAGGTTTTGTCTGATGAAAAAGCTATTGAGGAATATAAAAACTTATTGGTAAAAATTATTGAAAATGCTGTTAAAAGTAAGATACTAACACCAAGAACTTCGGAAAATATAAAGAAAGTTGTTGGAAATTTTCAATTTAGACAAATTTTTGGACGTAAAGAAATTAAAGAGGAATTGGGCTATGGGGATTCCAAAGCCGGAAAGATGATTGGATTGATGCAGTCATTAGATATAATCGTACCTGTAGAGGGCAAAGGAAAAGGAAAATATATTTTAAAAGAGTTTGACCACCTAATAGCAAAGGACTGAGCGGCATATATTCACCCAGTCCTTTACAGGCTATAACGGTTCATATAAGATGAGGGCAGGCGAGCGTCCCTACCCAATTAAGATCACAACCTTAAACCATTCCTTATCGTAGGAAATATCAAGTGTTCCGTCATATTTATCTACAATTTCCTTCACAGAGGAAATGCCGATTCCGTGGGCGTTTTTATCTTCTTTATCGGAGAGAAAACGTCCTTTTTTCTCGGTGATTTCGTTTATTTTGCTGTTGGTAAGCTCAAAGCTGAAGTAGCCGTTTTCTGTGTACCGGCATTTCAGTTCCAGCTTCCGTTTGGAAGCATCGTCTATTTTCCGGCAGGCTTCAATGGCATTATCCAGAGTGTTGGCAAAAATAGTACAGAAAAAGCATTTTGTCGATGTCGATATTGAGAAACGCATCGATGGAAGCGCTTGTCATCATCTGATATTTTGCGTTTATTACGGCGTTTACTATGCTGTTCTGGCAGAAACGCCTGTTGGCAGTCTGCATATAGCCGGAAATACTGCGGAAGTATTCTTTTGCTTCTGTAAGATTTCCTTTGTCCAGAAGATTTCCCACAACAGAAAGATGATTGTTCATGTCGTGGCGGAATTTGCGGATCTGATTCTGGTTGTGTTCCAGTTCTTCGTAATAATTTTTCTGAAGCTGAAGGTTTTTTCGCTCCAGGTCTGCGTGAAGTCCGTCTGCAAGGTAGGCGGCAAGACGGACGCTTCCAATGTTTGTGATCAGGCAGGCAAGAATACAGGGCCAGATAAAGTACGTTTTATGCTCAGGCGCAAGATAAATACAGCTAAACAGTGCGGAAAAAGAGGCAAGGCTTATGATGTCCACAATGCTCCATGCTTTGTCTGTAAATATATTCTGGATCTTTTTCAGAGAAGAGTGAAAAAAACGGTAAAAAATAACCCAGAAAACAGGAATAACGATAAAACCTACAAAGGACATGATGGAGTTTGCCATCAGGTCTTTCTCAGTAAAAAACTGCATGAAAATATGTCCTCCGATGTCTACGTGAAGAAGATTGACGGAGGCTTCAATGGGCAGAAAAATAAGGATCATAGAAAGTTTTACAAGCCATTTTCCCTTATAAAGTGTAAAGTTTGCCAGGGCAAATAAAAGCAGGGCAAACGAAATATTTGTCATATCTTTTGGAAAGACAACAAGGGTGGAAACGATGGTATAGAGAAGCAGTCCCAGAAGAAAGGGAAGCTTCCCTTTTCGCCTTTTCATAGTACAGTCCATACATTTCATAAAGAAATATCCGGTAATAAATTCCAGTACATTTGCCAGTCTGTAAAATATAAAAATAAGAACAGATGAACTCATAATGATACCCCTCAGTTTAACATTGTTTTAGCAAAGGCTACTGCAAGCGTCTGTTTGTAGGCGCGGCTTACGGGAAGCTCTTCACCGCTGCAGACGCAGGAAGAGCTTTCTACTTTGGAAATACAATTCATATTTACAAGATAACGATTGTGAATGCGCTGGAAAAAGTCAGGAAGCTTTGATTCTACCTCGTCCAGTTTTTCGTAAAAAGAGACTTGCTCCCCGTTTTTCCGTACGGCGCAGACATTTCGTTTATCGCTTTTGAAATAAGAAATTTCCCGGATACTGAGCCGGAGAGTTCCGGATTTTTGCTGTACAATATAGAACTGTTCTTCCTGTGAAGAAAGTTCTTTTACAGCGCTTTCCAGCACTTCTTTTAATTTATTTTTTTCGTATGGTTTTAAAATATAATGAAAGGCATGTACCTCATATCCCTGGAAAACATAGTCCGGGTATGCAGTAATAAAGATGATCAGCATCTTTTTTTCAAGATTCCGGAGGGTTCTTGCAGTATCCATTCCTCCCATTCCCGGCATTTCAATATCAAGAAAGAGAATGTCCGGTTCTTTTTTATCAATGCGTTCAAGAAGAGAAATTCCTGATTCATATTCCTCTATTTCATATGTAAGTGCCAAAAGATCAAGCTGGATTTCGATTAAATGACGCAGGTCCTTACGAAGCTTTTTGTCGTCGTCACAGATTGCTATTTTTATGATAAAACTCCCTGGTAGATTTCTGTATTAAGATGTGGGGCAAAAGATGCCTGACGAATTGTTCCGCACTTCGTGCTCCCACAATTCTGGTATCATAATAATACCATACAAACTTTACAAAATCCATGTCAAAAATAACATTTTCATATGAGAAAAACCTCCCTGTTTTTCCTATAATAGCCTTAAAAGATGACAAGGGAGGACGCAGCATGTTAAAGGTAGAAAAGCTGAACAAAAGTTATACAAACGGTGTGAATACATATCCGGTATTAAAAGACGTATCACTCCACGTAAAAAAAGGAGAATTTGTAGGTGTTATGGGGCCGTCCGGTTCCGGAAAAACAACACTTTTAAACTGTATTTCCTGTTTTATTCCTCATGACAGTGGAAAAATCCGACTGGGAGATATGGATATTTCCAGCTTAGATGAGCGAAGGCTTGCTCATGTGAGAAATGAAAAACTGGGCTTTGTATTTCAGGATTTTATGCTTCTTGACGGTCTTACTGTCCGGGAAAATATATGCCTTCCGCAGATTATTGCAAACAAACCGATCGCGCAGATGGAAGCAAAATCAGAGAAATTGTGTAGCCTTTTCGGGATTAAAAAGATTATGGATAAGTATCCGGCAGAGATTTCCGGTGGTGAAAAACAGAGAACAGCCGTTGCAAGAGCGCTTATGAATAATCCGTATGTGATTCTGGCAGATGAGCCTACAGGCAACCTTGACAGTAAATCCTGCAAGGCGGTAATCGACGCGTTTCTGCAGGCAAAAGAGCAGATAGGGGCTACTATTTTTATGGTAACACACGACAGTTTTGCAGCTCCTTTCTGTGACAGAGTTATTGTTTTAAAAGACGGAACGATTCATCAGGAAGTGAAAAGAACAGGGACGAGACGTGAATTTATGGATCAGCTTCTTGACATTTTAAGAGAGCTTGGAGGAGATGAGGATAATGAATAAGATTTATAAAAAGCTTCGAAAAAACACAAAAGGACAGTATTATTTATTAAGTTTCTGCGTGTTTTTATCTGTCCTTCTTGTGACTTCTTTTTCCCTTATGTATTTCGGACCGACTGTACAGGAATTTCTTCCTGAAGGAGGAGATACAAGGAAAATGGCGCCTCTCCTTCTCGGCGTAACTGCAGTGGGCTGCTTCGTATTCACTGTGTACGCTTCCGGACTCTTCTTCCGGTTTAAGGCGAGAGAGTACGGGATTTTAATGGCTCTTGGAACAGAGAAAAGACAGTTGAAAAAACTTCTTTTTAAGGAACTTTCCGTTGTCACAGCACTTGCTTCTCTTTTAGGACTGCTGATTTCTGTTCCGGCATCTTTTTTAATCTGGAAGCTGTTTGAATTGTTTATCATTTCAAACGAGCAGATGACTTACCGGTTCGGAGCAGTGGGATTTTTGCCGGGGATTCTTTTTGTCTGTATTCTTGCCTGTGTTCTTGGCGCTGCAGGAAGAAGATTTATTAACCGTTCCGATATTATGGAGATTCTCCGTACACAGCAGAAAACTGAGATGGTAAAAGAGGTAAAAGGCTGGACGTTTCCTGTCGGCGTAGTTTTCACGGTTCTTGGAATTTTGCTGGGAGCCGGTCTTCCGCAGATTGCAGCAAGAGTATGGGGAATTGGTCTTCCAGAAATTGTAAATCTTTTTTATCTTCTGTCTTTTGTGGGAATTTATTTTATGCTTTTGTCTGCAGTGTCACAGAGCAGAACAAAGAAAAACAGGAAAAAATATTATGGAAATCTTGTTTCTATCAGCCTTATGCGCTTTACTGCAAAAGCGACAACAAAGAATATGTGTGTTATGACGCTTCTTATTTTTGTGTCCGGCTTTTCCGCTTTTTACGGAATGCAGTATATACTTTCAGGCGGCGCGACAGAGACGGAGAACAGCAAGGATTTTTCTCTTCACTATCCGGTTGCTGAAAATCAGATTGGAAAAGAGGAGATTTATAATACGGCATCTTCTTATGGGATTGAAGTGACAGATTTTACGGAAAATGCAGCGACAAATCTTGTGGTTTCTTACAATGCCAAAGATTTTGACGAGGAGACAAGCAGATATATTGAAGTTTACAGAGACAGAGAATCCGCTTCCCTTTTTGTTTCGGAAAGTGATTTTGAGAAGCTGTCCGGACAGGAAATCAAGGTAGAACCGGGTACATATCAGACGGTTACCACAACGGATTATGTGTGGCTTTTTGATTACGAGGACGGACTGAAAGAGGTAATGAATCCGGATACAGGAAAAGCATATGCTCTTACTTATGGAGGAAGCGTGGAAAGCGATGTGCTGGCACCCTTCAGCGCTCCGTTTGCGTACGTTGTGTGCGACGAAGAGTATCAGATCATGACAGAAGGCGTGCAGGATATATATAAAGAAAACGTCATTTCTTTTAATGCTGCCAATGTAGAAGAGTCCTATGATCTTGCAAAAGATCTGCTCGCACAGTATGTGGAACGGGCTACCGACCTTTCCAATCACATGGATTACTGGGATATATGGACACAGAAAATAGCAGATGAGACAGGAGAGGAGTATGGTTACGGAGACAGGATCAATATGACGATGGATAACAACATGCTTCTCGGTGACTGGAAATATGCGCCTCAGTTTAACATTATTACCATGCAGGACAGAATGCAGCTTATCAGTGTTTATGTCATGTTAAGCCTCTATATATTTATCATATCTCTGGCAGCTGTGAGCGTCATGGCATATGTGAGAAGTATTTCTGTGGCAACAGATAATAAAGGACTTTTTGAAAGCCTGACAAAGCTTGGAGCTGATGCAGCTTATAAGAGAAGGGTCCTGAAAAAACAGATTGCCCGCATTGTACAGTATCCGGGAATCATCGGCTGTGTTCTTGGATTTGCCTTTGCTCTTGCCATGAACTTTATGAATGACGGAAGGCTTGTTGCACTGGAAATAAAATCGCTGGCCATTCTGGCAGTTATGCTGCTAGGAATCGGGATTATCTTATATGCGGTTTATAAATATGCAATGAATAAGGCAGAGAAGATTGTAATGTAAAAATGCCTGTGGTACAATTAAATACAGAAAGACCGGGAGCCGCTGTCCTTGGACAGGGGCTCCTGTAATATTAAAGGAAGGAGTTTTCGAAAGAATGAAAAACAGAAAAATACAGCTTACTTTTCGTTTTTTCAAAGGAGCGAAAAAGTATTTTGCAGTGGCGGTCATCGCTTCTTTTATTACGACTGTTTTTAATTCTCTTACGCCGCAGATATTCCGTTTTACTATTGATTCTGTTCTGGACGGAGATAAGTATCCGTATCTGGCAGAGCATCTTTGGGTGATAGCGGGCGTTCTTGTGGGAGTTGCGATGCTGTCGGGAGCAGCCATGTTTTTCAGCCGCTTTTTCACAGCGAGAGCAGGCGAAAATTTCGCAGAAAATATGCGAAATGCCCTGTACGCCCATGTGCAGAGACTGCCCTCTGCCTGGCACGACAAAAACCAGACGGGAGATATTATCCAGAGGTGTACTTCTGATGTAGAGGTCATTAGAAACTTTGTCGTTACCCAGCTTTTGGAAGTGTTTCGTACCGTGTTTTTAATTGGTGTTTCCTTTGCCATGATGTGGTCTATGAACAGAAAATTATCCGGTATTGTACTTCTATTTGTTCCTGTTATTGTAGTATATTCGGCAGTGTTTTACCGTCTGATTGCAAGAAGATTTACAGACGCGGACGAGGCGGAGGGGGAATTGTCTACTGTAGTTCAGGAAAATGCAACGGGAGTGCGCGTTGTCCGGGCATTTGGAAGAGAACAGTATGAGATGGAGCGTTTTCGGAAAAAGAACGACGCCTTTGCAAAGCTCTGGATACGTCTTGGAACCTTGTCCGGTCTTTACTGGGGAATGGGCGATCTGATCACAGGTCTTCAGGTTATTACAGTGATCGTAGCAGGCGCTCTGGAAGCGGTAAACGGAAATATTTCCGTGGGAGAATTTATTGCTTTTGCATCGTATAATACAGCGCTCGTGTGGCCGGTGCGAGGTCTTGGACGTATTCTTTCCGATATGAGCAAGGCAGGGGTTTCCTTTGAACGTGTGGATCATATTATAAAGGCAGAGGAGGAAGCATACGGCAGGAAAGAAGAAGCGCCGCTTTCCGATTTTGATATTTCATTTTCACATGTAAGCTTTGCTTATGAGGAGGGACAGAAGGTTTTATCAGACGTGAGCTTCCATATTCCCCAGGGAAAGATATTCGGTATTTTAGGCGGAACAGGAAGCGGAAAATCCACAGTTACGCAGCTTCTGGCGCGGTTTTACGAGCTGAAAGAAGGAGAGGGAAGCATTTCACTTGGAGGGCAGGATATTCGTGAAATTCCTCTTGAAATTCTTCGAAGGAATGTGGCGATGGTGCTGCAGGAGCCGTTTCTTTATTCAAGAACTATAAAGGAAAATATAGCGGCTTCAAACCCGGATGCAACCTTTGAGGAGATAAGAAATGCGGCGAAAATTGCATGTGTAGACGATGCGATTATGAGCTTTCCGGACGGATATGATACGCTTGTAGGAGAGAGGGGTGTGACCCTTTCCGGAGGACAGAGACAGAGGGTTGCAATAGCGAGAATGCTCCTTCAGAAAGCCCCGGTGCTTATTTTTGACGATTCCTTATCTGCTGTAGATGCAGAGACAGACTCGCTTATACGAAAAGCTCTTTCTGTACATATGAAAGGCTCTACTGTGATCCTGATTTCCCATAGAATTACTACATTGATGGCGGCAGACGAGATTATGGTGCTGAAACAGGGAAGAGCAGAAGAGATGGGAACACACAGCGAACTGATCGCGAAAAACGGGATTTACAGAAAAATATACGAGATTCAGATGAGTCACGACGACAGAAACGAGGTGAGAGAAAAACATGGCAGCTTATGAAGAGCAGGAGTATAATAAGCCGTTTCAGTTTCGAACATGGGCGAAGATGCTTCCCTTTTTCAAACCGTATAAAAAATACTTTTTGATCACACTGGGACTGAACATTCTGCTTGCAGGAGTGGATATTCTTGTTCCTCTTTTCCAGAGTTACGCGATCGATAACTTTATTGTGCCTGACACAAAAGACGGAATCGGTGTGTTTACTCTGGTGTATGTGGGAATGATCGTTCTTCAGGCGCTCAGCGTATACATTTCCGTACATGCGGCAACCGTAATCGAAATGAATGTGGGAAAAGATTTGAAGTGGGCGCAGTTTGAGCATCTTCAGACGCTTTCTTTTTCCTATTATAATACAACGCCGGTGGGGTATATTCACGCAAGAGTTATGAGCGATACTTTGAAAATTGCGAGTATGATCGCATGGGGACTTGTCGATATGTTCTGGGCATTTATTTATGTGGCAGGCGTATTTGTGATTATGTTTTTCCTCAATGTGAAGCTTGCTTTTTTCCTTCTTCTGACTGTGCCGTGTATTGCAGTTCTGACTGTGTTTTTTCAGAATAAAATTCTGAAATGGAACAGGAAAGTAAGGAAAATCAATTCTCAGATCACAAACGGCTATAATGAGGGAATTACAGGAGTAAAAACATCGAAAAGTATGGTGATCGAGAAGAATAACGAGAAGGAATTTTTTAAGATCACAGGAAGCATGAACCATGCGGGAAGCAGGGCTGCAAAGCTCAATGCGATCTACATTCCCCTGATTCTTTTCTGCAGTTCCGTTGCCTCTGCCTTCGTGCTTTCAAAGGGCGGATATATGGTGGAAAACGAGATTATGCAGCTTGGTGTCCTTTCCGTATTTATCTCTTATGCAGTCGTTATTTTTGAGCCGATCCAGCAGCTTGCAAGACTGCTTGCAGACCTGATTTCCTGTCAGGCAAATATAGAGCGGATCACGGATTTACTGGCGCAGAAACCAGATGTGACAGACAGAGAAGAAGTCATGGAAAAGTACGGAGATAATTTCCATCCGAAGAAAGAAAACTGGGAAAAAATAAAGGGAGATATTACATTTGAAGACGTTTCATTCCGCTATCCTGACGGAAAAGAATACGTTCTGGAGCATTTTAACCTTCACATTCCAGCAGGCACAAACGTAGCCATTGTAGGGGAGACTGGAGCAGGAAAGTCAACGCTTGTAAACCTGGTCGGAAGATTTTTTGAGCCTACAAAGGGAAGGATTTTAATAGACGGGGTAGATTACAGGGAGCGTTCTCAGCTCTGGCTTCACAGTCAGATGGGATATGTGCTTCAAAATCCCCACCTGTTTTCCGGTACAGTAAGAGAAAATATCCGCTACGGAAGACTGGACGCGACAGAAGAAGAAATCCGGCTGGCAGCAGAGCGTGTATCTGCAGATGAGGTTGTGAAAAAGATGGAAAAAGAATACGACAGTGATGTGGGAGAAAGCGGCGGAAGACTTTCCACAGGGGAGAAACAGCTGATTTCTTTTGCCAGAGCAATCCTTGCAGACCCGTCTATTTTCGTGCTTGATGAGGCGACCTCCTCCATTGATACGGTGACGGAACAGTTGATACAAAATGCAACGGAGACACTTTTAAAAGGTCATACCTCCTTTGTGATCGCACACAGGCTTTCTACAATTAAAAATGCAGATCTGATCCTTGTGGTAAAAGACGGAAAGATCATAGAAAGAGGAACACATAAGGAGCTGCTTGCGCAGGAAGGATATTATCAGACGCTTTATTACAAGCAGTTTGAGGAAGAATCGGTGTTATTTTAATGTAAGAAAAAGACTTTTTCAGTGAGAAAAATACCCGGAATATGTTTACAGTTCAAGGGAAGCTGTAAAATATTCCGGGTATTTTAATGCTTATAGTTCTATTTATCGTGGATTTCGCTGTGAAGCTCCTGGAGAGATTTCAGTTCTTCCGCTCCGTGTTTATTCACATAGCGGATACCTTTTGCAGTTGCTTTTGCTGCTGCGATGGTAGTCATGTAAGGAACTTTTGCCTTGATCGCTGCCTTACGGAGGTAGCTGTCGTCATGGATACTGTCTTTTCCAACAGGAGAGTTCACGATCAGATCTACCTTGCCGTTTGTAATTAAATCAAGGACATTCGGACGTCCCTCAGAAAGCTTTTTCACTTTTTCAGCAGGAATTCCAGCCTGATCGATCAGGTCGTAGGTATTTCCTGTTGCCAGGATCTTAAAGCCGTCTTCGTGGAATAGTTTTGCCACTTCTACAACTTCTTCTTTGTCCTTGCGGTTTACGGAAATCAGGACAGTTCCCTCAAGAGGAAGTTTTGCCTGTGTTGCTTCCTGTGCTTTGTAGAAGGCTTCACCGTAGGACGGAGCAAGTCCGAGAACTTCTCCTGTGGAGCGCATTTCCGGTCCGAGGATCGGGTCAACCTCCTGGAACATGTTGAACGGGAAGACTGCTTCTTTTACTCCGAAGTATGGAATTTCCTGCTCTTTTAATGATGCAACAGGAGAAGGACGTCCCGTAATTTCAGAAGTAATAATATCAGTTGCAAGAGGAACCATACGAATGTTGCATACCTTTGATACAAGCGGAACGGTTCTTGAAGCTCTCGGGTTTGCCTCCAGAACGTAAACCTTGCCGTTTTCAATGGCATACTGCATATTCATAAGACCTTTTACGTGCATTTCTTCCGCGATTCTGCGTGTATATTCCTTGATGGTCGCTACATTTTCCTCGGAAATATGAGCGGAAGGAATAATACATGCAGAGTCTCCGGAGTGAACGCCTGCAAGCTCAATATGCTCCATAACAGCCGGTACGAAAGCGTGTGTTCCGTCGCTGATCGCGTCTGCCTCGCACTCCATTGCGTGATTTAAGAAACGGTCAATAAGGATTGGACGGTCCGGTGTAACGCCGACTGCGGCTTTCATGTAGTTTGTCATACTTTCATCATCGTATACGACTTCCATACCGCGTCCGCCAAGTACATAAGAAGGACGAACCATAACCGGATAACCGATTTTTGCCGCGATTTCGATCGCTTCCTCAACGGTTGTTGCCATTCCGGATTCCGGCATAGGGATTTCCAGTTTTTCCATCATCTCACGGAACAGGTCGCGGTCTTCTGCAAGGTCAATAACAGAAGGAGAAGTTCCAAGGATTTTTACGCCGTTTTTCTCAAGCTCTGCAGCAAGATTTAACGGTGTCTGTCCGCCGAACTGAGCAATCACGCCAACCGGTTTTTCTTTTCTGTAGATGCTTAATACATCTTCCAGAGTCAGAGGCTCAAAGTACAGTTTATCGGAGGTATCGTAGTCTGTAGATACAGTCTCCGGGTTACAGTTTACGATAATTGTCTCAAATCCAAGTTTTTTAAGAGCAAGAGAAGCATGTACGCAGCAGTAGTCAAACTCGATACCCTGACCGATTCTGTTTGGACCGCCGCCGAGGATCATGATCTTCGGTTTTTCTTTGGAAACCGGATTTTTGTCTTCGCCGTTATAGGTGGAGTAGTAGTATGCTCTGTCTTCTGTTCCGCTTACATGAACGCCCTCCCAAACTTCTTCCACGCCGATAGATGCGCGGTGATTGCGAATGTCTTCCTCCGGGATTTCCAGGATCTGGCTTAAATATTTGTCGGAGAAGCCGTCTTTTTTTGCAGAAGTCAGGAGTTCATCAGAAGGAAGGCTTCCTTTATTTGCAAGAAGGGCATTTTCTTCCTCCACAAGTTCTTTCATCTGCTCGATAAAGTATGGCTTGATTTTTGTGAGCTCATGAAGCTCTTCGATAGCAGCGCCTTTTCTGAGCGCCTCGTACATAACAAAGTGGCGCTCGCTGGACGGAGTTGCGAGAATGTGAAGAAGCTCTTCTTTTGTCATGCTGTCGAAGTTTCTTGCGTGACCAAGACCGTAGCGTCCTGTTTCCAGGCTTCGGATTGCTTTCTGGAAAGCTTCTTTATAAGTTTTTCCGATGCTCATAACTTCGCCTACAGCGCGCATCTGTGTGCCGAGCTTGTCTTCTACGCCTTTGAATTTTTCAAATGCCCAGCGTGCAAATTTAATTACTACGTAATCCCCGTCCGGAACGTATTTATCAAGAGTTCCGTATTTTCCGCAGGGAATATCCTTGAGTGTAAGACCTGCTGCAAGCATTGCGGACACAAGAGCGATCGGGAAGCCGGTTGCCTTGGAAGCAAGGGCAGAGGAGCGGGAAGTACGCGGGTTGATTTCAATGACAATGATACGGTCTGTTACCGGGTCATGGGCAAACTGTACGTTTGTACCGCCGATTACCTGTACAGATTCTACAATTTTATATGCCTGCTCCTGAAGACGTTTCTGGCATTCCTCAGAGATAGTAAGCATTGGTGCGGAACAGAAGGAGTCTCCTGTATGTACACCGAGAGGGTCGATATTTTCGATAAAGCAGACAGTGATCATGTTGTTGTCTGCGTCACGGACAATTTCCAGCTCAAGCTCTTCCCAGCCGAGAATAGATTCTTCTACAAGAACCTGTCCTACAAGACTTGCCTGAAGACCTCTGGCACATACGGTTTTCAGTTCTTCTCTGTTGTATACAAGACCGCCGCCTGCACCGCCCATAGTATATGCTGGACGAAGAACAACCGGGTATCCCAGTTCATCTGCGATTTTTAAGGCTTCTTCTACAGAATAGGCAACTTCGCTTCTTGCCATTTCAATGCCAAGTGCGTCCATTGCTTTTTTAAATTCCACGCGGTCTTCTCCGCGCTCGATGGCATCAACCTGTACACCGATAACTTCTACATTGTATTTCTCAAGAATACCGGCTTTGTTTAATTCTGAACACAGGTTAAGACCTGACTGTCCTCCAAGGTTTGGAAGCAGTGCATCCGGACGTTCCTTTGCGATGATCTGTTCCAGACGTTCTACATTAAGAGGCTCTATGTATGTAACATCTGCTGTTTCCGGGTCAGTCATGATAGTTGCCGGGTTGGAATTTACCAGTACAATTTCATATCCCAGTTTACGAAGTGCTTTACAAGCCTGTGTTCCGGAATAATCAAATTCGCACGCCTGTCCGATAATAATAGGACCGGAGCCAATAATCAGTACTTTATGTATGTCTGTTCTTTTAGGCATATTATTTTCCTCCTTCGTTACTACTACCTATTATATGGAAATTAAAAAAAAGCTCAAGGTTTTTTGAGCTTTCTTACAAATTTGTTGGTGCGTACAAAAAAAATAAGGTTGAATTGTATTACAATTACCATATCAAAATGTTTTTGTTGGAAATTAAAAAGATTTTTAGCTCATTGCATAAAAAGCATCAACATAGTTTATGTCCGTTTGCAACCAGCTTGAATTTACATCCAAGAACTTCAGAAGCACGTTTGCACATCAGCATTCGCTGAAGAAAAATTTCAAAATAATCCATAACGCTGCAAATGCTGTCATCTAATTCAAGATTCATCTGAATAACTTTTTTATCTTTCATAAGTTCCAAAGAAGAAGAAAGAGCCGCATAATTTACCCTGTCATGAATATCGAAGTTTGCAGGTGTAGGATTTTGTACCCGGTTTCTTCTTACATCTGTTTTGTCAGCGAGAATTAATGCAGCAGATACCGGGTCTACGGCGCTGCCTGTTTTTTCATCATGATTTCCGATTGCAGTAATTACTGTAAGGATATCGGAAAGAGGCATATTTAATTTATTTAAAATCTGATAAGAAAGCAGTGCGCCGCTGTGAGCATGGTCATGGCGGTTAATGCTGTTTCCGATGTCATGCATATATCCGGCAGTTTTAGCAAGCTCTGCTTTATGCTTAGAGTAGCCCAATTTTAAAAGGATAGTGCCAGCGGTTTCGGCTACTTTTGCAGCATGCTTTCTGGAGTGTTCTGTGAAACCGAGTGTTTTCAGCACCTCATTGCCGTGTTCAATTAATGTATTGATTTCATGTGATTTGCGAATTTCTTTATATGAAAATATTTCTCCCATAATGTATCTCCTGTCGCTGGAATTTCCTGTTTTTGTGATGAAATATAGTATAAAAGTAAGTTTGGCAGGATTCTATCCCTGAAGAATAAAATTTCTGTAAAGGGAGTGTAAATCTTGACAAACATTTTAAAGAAGGTATAATCTGTTAATATAGTTCTATAAAGAACAGTTCAAAAACAAACAATTAAAGAGAGGAGGAGCTCATGTGTCTACCACAGATTATCTCATGAATATTCGGCAAATTACGAAACTTCATGAAAATATGCTGAAGAAAATATGCGTGAAATATGACTTGTCTCTGATAGAAGCGAATATTATAAGCTTTCTTTACAATAATCCGGGAAAGGATACAGCAGGAGATATAGTTGAACTCCGGATGCTATCCAAGGGAAATGTTTCCCAGGGAGTGGAGCTGCTTGCCGGAAAAGGATTTCTTTTAAGAAATCAGGATAAAGAAGACAGAAGAAAAGTCCATCTCAGGCTTTCAGACGCTGTCCAGCCTGTTACAGAAGAGCTTAAACTGGAAAAACAGAAGTTTCAGGAAGCGCTTTTTGATGGTTTTACAGAAGAGGACAAAAAGATGCTGGAAGAATTAAACAGGCGGGTTATGGAAAATACAAAAAAGGCGTTGAAAAGGAGTGAAACAAATGAAAGAAGATAAGGATTTTCTGGCAAAAGAGCCGATAGGAAAGCTTTTGCTGAAACTGGCGCTTCCTACAGTGGCAGCCCAGATCATCAATATGCTTTACAATATTGTAGACAGAATTTATATCGGGCATATTGAAGGCGTTGGAGCAATGGCGCTTACAGGCGTCGGTGTCTGTATGCCGATCATTATGATCGTAACGGCATTTGCAGCGCTTGTCGGAAACGGTGGTGCGCCGAGAGCCTCTATTTTTATGGGAAAAGGGGAAAATGATTCCGCAGAAAAAACACTTGGAAACTGCTTTACCTTACAGATTATTATTTCCGTTGTACTGACGGCAGTTCTTCTTATCTGGAACAGAGACCTGCTTATGGCGTTTGGCGCAAGCGAAAATACCATTGAGTATGCAGTGTCTTATATGAACATTTATGCTATTGGAACAATCTTTGTTCAGCTTACACTGGGAATGAACGCCTTTATTACGGCACAGGGCTTTGCAAAAACAGGAATGCTTTCTGTTTTGATCGGCGCAGTTGCAAACATTATTCTCGACCCGATTTTTATTTTTGGATTTGGACTTGGCGTAAGAGGCGCTGCTCTTGCAACCATTATTTCTCAGGCAGCTTCCTGCGCATGGGTTCTGATCTTCCTGTTCGGAAAAAAGACGGTCCTGAAAATCCGTGTGAAAAACCTGGGACTTCAGAGCAGGATCATTCTTCCGAGTATTGCTCTCGGACTTGCTACTTTTATTATGCAGGCAAGTGAAAGCGTCATTTCCGTATGCTTTAACTCTTCTCTGTTAAAATACGGCGGAGATATTGCAGTAGGCGCAATGACGATTCTTACAAGCGTTATGCAGTTTGCCATGCTGCCGCTCCAGGGACTTGGACAGGGGGCGCAGCCGATCATCAGTTATAATTACGGCGCAAAAAATGTAGGGCGTGTGAAGAAAGCGTTCTGGCTGCTTTTGAAAGTCAGTTTAAGCTATGCGGTTCTTCTGTGGGCGTTTATTATGATCTTCCCGCAGGGATTTGCAGGAATGTTTACTTCTGATCCGGAACTTTTGGTTTTCACAAAGACAGCCCTTCGTATTTACACAGCCTGCCTGTTCCTGTTCGGAATCCAGATGGCGTGTCAGATGACATTTACTTCTCTTGGAAAAGCAGGTTCCTCCATTATCGTAGCTGTTATGCGTAAATTTATCTTGCTGATTCCGCTGATTTACATTATGCCTGCAATTTTACGCGAAAACAAGGCGGTTGCCGTTTATATGGCAGAGCCGATCGCCGATTTCCTTGCAGTGACATTTACAGCAATTCTGTTCTTCTTCCAGTTCAGGAAGTGTCTGAGACAGATTGAGCAAAAAACGTTTTAAATAAAAATCCTCTTTCATATGTAATTTTTCATATGAAAGAGGATTTTTATACTTTTTATTTTTCCAAAAACATTATTTTTGAAATATGATTAGAAGAATTAAAATGAAATTCCACGTTTTCAGGATCGTATAGCTGCCTGGAAACATAAAGAGGAGTTTGAAATTCATCTGTTTGCATATCTTCAAAAATGAATAAAGGGCTGTTCTTTTTTATATTCAGGAGAGATGATTCTTCCGGGGTTGCGTAACGAAATTTTAAAACACGGGAAAAATTACATACCTGGATATTATACTTGTTTTTCAATAATTCAAAAAGTGAACTTTCTAAATTTTCATTTATAAGAAAATTGAGACGGGGGCTGTAGTAATTAATTTCCAGTTGTTTTGGTTCGTTATCTACAAAACGTAAACGTGTAGAACGAACTATTTTGGTATCTTCTGAAATATTTAAAAATTTCAAGTATTTAGAAGGGGCATAGACCTTTTCAATGCTCAGAACCTCGGAGGATGCCTTTTTACCTGCCATACGACAGGATTCTGTAAAACCTATGCTGTCATTTGCGTCAAAGGAATCTTTTTGTGGCAGAGCGACAAAGGTACCTTTTCCCTGTGAGCGTGTAAGCAGACCTTCTTCTACCATTTCTGTAATAGCAGAACGAATGGTAATTCTACTGACACCTAAAGTGCTTACAAGTTCCGCCTCAGAAGGGATCTTGTCTCCTGGCTGTAATTTTTTTCGGGCAATCAGGTCATTTATGAATTGTATTGCCTGCTTGTACATGGGAATGGAACTGTTCGGGTTAATTAATGTACTCATTGTAAAACTCACTCCTGCGTTTTCATAGCGATGGTATAATTTGGTAATACGGTTAAAGTATACTATTTTTATCATATCAGAATTATTGGAATATGTCCATTGTAGATTGTTTTTGTTATTTTACAATTTAAGATTTACATATGACGAAACATAATGTAATATAATGTATTATAACATATGGAGGAGAAAAAATGAAGTACAAAATTATAGCAATAGATTTGGACGGAACATTGGTAGATTCTAAAAAGAATATAAGTGATTATACTTGCAGAATTATCAGAAAATACATGGAGAAAGGAGGAATCGTTGTATTAGCTTCTGGAAGACCAACATATGGGATTTTACCCATTGCAGAGAAATTGAAGCTGGAACAGGGAAGGGGATATATTTTATCTTACAACGGAGGCGAGCTTTTTGAATGTTCCTCCAAAAAAGTTATATTCCAGCAGACGATGCCAGAGGATGCGCCTGGAAAATTGAGTGATTTTGCCAAAGAAAATGGATTATCTATTTTAACGTATACGGGAACAAATATTATCACGGAAACACCAGACGAAAAATATACTCAGGAAGAAAACTACATTACGAAAATGAGAATTGTCCCAGTGGAGAATTTTACAAAAGCTGTAAATTTTCCTGTTGTAAAATGCTTGATAACAGGAGCGCCTGAGTATATGAAAGAGAGAGAGGATATGTTAAAAGAACTTTACGGAGAAGAATATACGATTTCCCGTTCAGCTCCATATTTTCTTGAAGTACAGTCTAAAGGAATAGATAAAGGAAAAACTTTGCAAAAACTGGCGGAAATGCTTGATATAGATATGGAAAATGTAGCTGCTTTTGGGGACAGCTATAACGATCTTTCCATGTTGAATTGCGCAGGGCTTGCCGTTGCAATGGAAAATGCCGCTCAGACAGTAAAATTAAGTGCAGATGTTGTTGCGCCTTCAAATGATGACGATGGAGTTGCGGTTGTTGTAGAGAGAATGATGACAAGAAAGCTTGTTGTTTTTGATCTTGACGGAACATTGAATAAAACAGAATGCTTTGCTTTCCCGGCTATAAAAAAAGCCCTGGAAGATTATGAGGCTTCAGATATACCGGATCAATGGATATATGAAAGTTTTGGTGCGAAGGATGAAGATACTTCGAAGCTTTTTTTCGGCAATCGGGCAGAAGAGATAGGAGAAGCATTTTGGGAACGTGTTGATATGTACACAAAGGAAATGTTTTATCAAAATATGGAAGCATACAAAGGCGCAGAGGATTTATTATGCCGGCTAAGACAAAGAGGATATATGCTTGCAATCTGTTCAAATGCAGAGAGGGAGTATATAGAAATGGTATTAAAAAATTTAAAAATAAGGCATCTGCTTGATGAAATTGAGCCAGCAGCGAAAGGAGAGCATAAGGAAGAGACATTAGGAAGATTGATGAAGCGCGTGCATCCATATAAAGCGGTTATGGTAGGAGACCGTTTTTACGACAGTGAAGCGGCTAAAGCAAATAATATTTCTTTTATCGGATGTCTTTATGGATATGGAAAAGAGGAGATGATGAAAGAAGTTTATAAGGTTGATAAACCGGAAGAGCTATATAAGTATATAGTTCATATTCTTCAATAGATGAAAAGACCCGGATAGTATTTTACTAAGAGATACTATCCAGGTCTTTTTTTGAATTGTGAAAAATATACAAAATCAAAGTGTAAAAATTGTGAAAACTAGACGTAATTTTGAAAAAACGAATAAAACTATTTACAAAACAGGAAAGATATAATAATATAATACTACAAGTTGTAGTAATACATTATATTACAATATGAGATAATGTATTACAGTATACGGAAAGGAGGAAGTTATGATTCGTGTTATAGGATTAGGGGATAATGTAGTCGATTGTAATTATACTACAAAAGTAATTTACCCGGGAGGGAATAGTTATAATTTTGCAGTCATGGCAAAACGTCTTGGTTATGATTCAGCATATGCAGGAGTTATTGGAAATGACTGGCAGGCAGATGAAATTATAGCATTATTGGAGAGAGAAAATGTAGACATTTCTCATTGTCACTATGAAAGTGGGGAAACGGGCGTTTGTGGGATTCATCTTACGAATGGTGACAGAACAATTGTAGAGGAAAATGATGCAGGGGTAGTAAAAGCAAAACCATATCAAGTGACAGAGGAAGAGATTGAGTATTTAAGACAGTTCGATTTAGTGCATTCCAGTTGCTATAGTCATATAGAAAATCAATTAAAAAAAATAAAAGATGCGGGGATTTCTGTTTTATATGATTTTTCAGATGAATGGACAGAAGAAACGTTATCGGAAATTTGTGCCAATATTACAATTGCATTTTTTTCAGGAAAAGATTTAGCAATAGAAGATTTGGAAAAATTAGTAAAGAAATGTGTGAATGAATATGGATGTGAACTGGCAATTACCACTTTTGGAGAGCGGGGAGCAATGGTTTATAACGGAAGAAAATTATATAAAAAGCAGCCCTACAACTACGAAGCTCCAATTGTTGATACTACAGGAGCAGGAGACTCATGGATAACAGCATTTATTACCAGTTATTTTTCAGGAATGAAAATTTTTGCTCATCTTCATTCACATAAGTTTGAAAATTTCAGCCGTAAAATAGATCAGGACGATTATGTGGACCATTTGATTGAGTTTTCTATGTGCTCTGGAAATCTTTTTGCACGGCACAATTGTCTTATGGAAGGCTCATTGGGATATGGGATAAAATTTGAGGAAGGGAGGTAGTTCTCAGATATGGATGATGTGATTTTAAAAATGCAGCACATTTCTAAAACATACGGAGGAATTAAAGCTCTTGATAACGTGGAACTGGAAGTGCAGCGAGGAGAGATTTTGTGCCTGTTAGGAGAAAATGGTGCAGGTAAATCTACTTTGATGAAAATATTGTCAGGTGTTGTAGTTCCAAACCAGGGGGCAGAGATTGTTTTAGACGGACAAAAGGTTGATATTAAAAATCCTAATTCAGCACACGAATTGGGAATAAGTATTGTTCATCAGGAATTAATACAGTTTCCGGATATGAACATTATGGAAAATATTTATGTGGGAAGGTATCCTCGAAAGAATGGATTAATTGATTATGGGGAGTTGGAAAAGAGAACCAGAACACTGATGGAAGAATTGGGAATCTATTTTGATCCAAAAGAATATATCAGGAATTTAAGTGTTGCACAAAGGCAGCTTGTAGAAATTATGAAAGCGCTCTCTTTTCAGGCGAAAATTATTATTTTTGACGAACCAACCTCCTCTCTTACCTCAGAAGAGACAACAATTCTTTTTAGTATTATACAGAATTTAAAAGAAAAGGGAATTTCACAGATTTACATATCACATCGTTTGGAGGATATTTTTGCTATTGGAGATAGAATCACAGTACTTCGTGACGGGCAAAATTCCGGAGGCGGTATGGTAAAAGATTTAAACAGCGACCAGGTTGTTTCGCTTATGGTTGGAAGAAATATTGAAAATCAGTTTCCTAAAGAAAGAACGGAAGTGGGAGAAGAAATCCTCAGAGTAGAACATATTCAAAATGATAAGGTTAAAGATGTTTCTTTTACCCTGAGAAGAGGAGAAGTTCTTGGATTTGGAGGTTTGGTAGGAGCCGGGCGTACAGAATTAATGAGAGCTGTTATGGGTCTTGATAAATGTACAGGAAGTATTTACAAAAGCGGAAAAGAGTTAAAAAATGCAAATCCGATGGAAGCAATTCAAAATGGTTTTGCTATGGTTCCGGAAGACAGAAAAGACCAGGGTCTTGTTCTTCTTCTTTCTATATTAAATAACATTGAGATGAGTTCTTTAAAAACATTAAGTCATGCCGGGTTTATGAACGCATCGGCGGAGAATGCCTGCGTAGATAAATATGCAGAGCAGCTTCACATCAAAATGGCAAACAAACGCTTGCCGGCAAGCTCTTTAAGCGGAGGCAATCAACAGAAAGTGGTTATTGCAAAATGCCTGGCAACAGAACCGGAAATTCTGATTCTTGATGAACCGACACGAGGTATTGATGTGGGCTCAAAGGCAGAAATTTATCAGATAATTAATGACCTTGCAAAAAAAGGTGTTGCTGTTATTATCGTATCTTCAGAGCTTCCGGAATTGTTGAATATAAGTGATCGCATTATCGTTATGAGAGAAGGATTTGTAACAGGAGAGATTAGGGCAAATGAAGCTGATGAAGAATCTGTTATGAAATTAGCGACTAAGGGGGTTGAAACAAAATGAAAACAAAGTCTGATTCTAAACTTTCTAAGA